>Ga0180007_10000235_pt1 | contig 100965 bp, 80 predicted proteins | sample MM_PC_MetaG_FD_121122 | JGI IMG/M metagenome (GOLD analysis project Ga0180007, IMG submission 121122) | Groundwater microbial communities from the Aspo Hard Rock Laboratory (HRL) deep subsurface site, Sweden - MM_PC_MetaG | ecosystem: Environmental > Aquatic > Deep subsurface > Groundwater...
ACTTTATGTTTTTAGTCATTGTTCTCTTTAATTTTTAATGTTAAAAATATTATCACTACTTTTTAATAAACATTTATAATGTAGCACGGTATTTATTTAAGTAACATCATTTTTTTTGATTCTCTATGTGTACCAACTTGTAAAGTATAGAAATAAAATCCAGAACTTAAATTTTGAGCATTAAATGTTGTGCTGTGCAACCCAGCGTTTTCAAAATTGTCAACAATTGTTTCAACCTCTTGACCTAAAGTATTATAAACTATTAGTTTTACAAATCCACTTTCTTGCAAATTATACTGAATTTTTGTTGCTGGATTAAATGGGTTTGGAAAATTTTGTTCCAACTTAAAGCTTGTTGGTTGGTAAGCAATTATATCGTTTGTTGATGTAATTGTTATAGGAATATTTTCATTCACAACTCTATTAAATAAAATACGGTGTCCAGCATTATTTAGATGAATACCATCACCACTACCATAAGTAGAAACGATTTTTCCACTTTCATCTGCTATTGTAGACCAAAAATCGATAGCAGAATCACCCCAAATTGAATAAGTAGAATCTCTTACATCCATTAATGATTGTCGCTGGATGTCAGTTAAATTTCGAGGTTGAGTTGTTGCAACCCAAACTGGAACATTTGCTGAATCGGCTTTATTCATAACTACACTATAATTAAATAATTGTTCTTCAACAGAATAATTATATGCCGCATCGTTTGAAGGAAGATTAATAATAATTGCAATTGGTGAATATGATAAGGCTTTTGTTATATTGTGCCCAATTGCTGGTGATGGTCTATTTGCTGGTGTAACATAACCATTAGGAAGTATTTCATAAGTTGTATAACCGCCAACAGCTAAATTAATTACATTTACAGCAGTATTTCTTTGTTGTACATATTTTTTATATCTAGTAACCCAAGCACTATCGTTCGTTGTTACCCCAACACCTGCAGCTGTTGAAGAACCTAAAACAAGAATGAACTTACTTTCAGATTGCTCTCTAATTGTAAAAGAATTTGAACTCATTGCATAAACAGAATCATTTGAAGTATCAGTAATTTTTATTTTGCATTCACTTGAAATAGAATCTGGAACATACCATGTATATTCACGTGCCGCTGATGGCCAGATCAGTGATATATTTTCCCAATCAACACCATCATTAAATGAGATATCTATTCTAATCAAACTAACCTTATCGCTTGTCCAAATTATTTTAGGTGAGCTTTTGTGCTCCCATATTTCTCCTCCATTTGGAGAAATAAGATTTAAAGATTGGGAAAACAATAAAGTATTAATCGAAAATAAAAATAGAATTAGAATTTTGTTTTGCTTCAATATTTTACTCATATCAACTAATATTAACAATTATAATTAAAAAGCTAAGGGTTTATTTTCCCTAATATTTTAGATGAATTAAAAGACGTTCCCAAAATAAGAGCATCTTTTAATTCAATTATTTTTAAAAATCAATTCCAACAGAGACTTTATGGATTGATGTTAGAATTCCAAAGTCTTGATAAGCATAATCAATATGGAATGCTAAATTTCCTAATAATTTTTGTTTAAACCCAGCACCAAGAGCAAATGATTCTTGCGATTGATCAAGGAACAAAGACTTATAACCACCTCGTAGTGCAATCACATCATTAAAAACATATTCTGCACCAACGTTTACACTTTCATAATTATCATTTGGATGTCTTGCATCAACATCAACAATTAATTTGTGCATATCAGTTTTAATTACATCATAGGAAAGTCCAAGTACAAAGGTAAGTGGCAAAGACCAGTTTCCAGTAGTATATTCTCCAGGAATTCTATCATTGTTTCCAGTAGTTTCTTCATCTTGATCAATTAATACAACAGCGGAATTTCCAGTAAGTTGTAATTTTGTGCCAAGATTCGTTATAGCCATTCCTATTTTTAAGCCATTAAATGGAGTATCGTAAAGAATTCCCATATCAATTGCAAAAGCTGTACCTGATGTATTCCAAATTGATTGTTGAATTACTTTTGGATTAAACCCAATTGAAAATTCTTGAGTTAAGTTAATTGCCCATCCAAGACTTACAGCAACATCTGAAACAGAAAAAACAGATCCCGTTCCATCTGGTTCATCAACTGTTGTAACATTCATTTCGCCATAATTGGAACCAATAAAACTAATACCAATTACACCAAAATCTCCAAGATTTATACTTCCAGCAATAAAATTGTAACTTAAATCAGCAATCCATTGAGTATGATCGAACACAACTGAATTACCATTTTGTCTAGCAATACCGGCAACATTCCAAAACATTGATGATGCATCATCAGAAACAGCAACAAAAGCACTTCCCATTCCGGTACCTCTAGCACCTTGACTCACTTTTAGAAATTGTGCCGCAGTTGTACCTCTTTTAGAAACATTATCAACATATTGTGCGTTAATGCTAAAAGCGACAAAAATAAAAACGAGTAAAGTTTTAATAACTAATTTATTCATTTTCAAAATCCTTATTTAATTAACGCAAACTTATTAATATATTCCCCAACATTAGGAGCTTTTACATGGTAAATATAGAGTCCACTAGCAACATCCATTCCGTCCTCTGAAACTAAATTCCATTCTAGCGAGCCATTTGTAGGTGAATATTCCTTAACCAATTCTTTAACCAAATCTCCAGAAACAGTATATATTGAAACTGTACATTCTGCTGGAAGATTAATAAAATTTATCTTCCTTTCGCCACGTCCAGTTTGGTTGAGGTTTCTTCTTTCCCAAGTAGTGGCAGCAATATATGGATTAGGAACAACGGATATTTTTTTAAGTTTGTCCTTAACTAATTCGTCATCAATTGATGCTGATTGGGTATTAAATGTAAAGTAGTCACCGGTTGCAAACTGTTTTGTAGTTTTGAATTGGAAAATATCTCCAGCAACAGGTTCTTTTGGTTGAACATTTGCAATTCCAGGAGCATGATAATTTATTCTCCAAGTAAGTTTATAGAGTGTTCCAGCATATTCAATAATTACTATTTCATCCCCGTATGATAAATCGGCAGAACCATCATTGTCAAATATTTCCGCAGCTGATGTATCACCAGTAGTTGTATTTATAACCAAAAAGTTTGCATCAAGTTTGAAGAAAGGTGTTTTCGCAACAACTTCATCGCCATAAAATCTTATTTCATAATCAGCAGGCCATGCTACATTTTTAGCAGGAGAAGTAGCGTCAGGATTGACTTCCATAGTTAAATTGCTGCTACCAACTAACCAACCAGTTTCATTTAAATTAACAGAAACAGCTGTATCATTCAAAACACTAAATACTAAACCATCAAAAGGTTGTGTAAATGAATTTTTTCCAAAATCTGTGCTTTTAGTAATTAAAGTATCGGTTGCTCCGTTACTTGTTTTAATTAGGTTATACGAACTAGTAATGTAATTTGGCAAATTACCTTCTGCAGTAAATTCAACTTTATAAGAGGCATCATTTACAACCAATTCTTCATTTAGTACAACAACATTCAATTGTCCAGTTCCAATACCTTCTGCAACCTTAGTTATATCCCCAGATAATTGTGGAGGAAGATATCCGGCAGCAGGTGCATTAGGAACAATTACAGCACAGTTATAGTCAACGAATTTAACATTACCAGAATTGTCCTCAGTTATTATTTTTGTACATTCAGAAGGCACTAAACCTTTAGTTCCAAAACTTGGGTCACCCATGTCATAAGAAACCAATGCGTAATAATATTTTTTACCATTAGTAACCGTAGTATCAATAAATGAGTGTTGCAAACCAGTATCTTTTCCTCTATTAAAGCTAGCTCCGTTAATCCCAATTGGATCTGGACCAAGAATTCCATCAATTAAATCAAATTGAGCAATAGGTCTTGAGTACTTTGCATTTCCACGTGTATCTGTAATTACTTTAATATCATTAAATTCTGGCTCTTGACTTCTATAAACCAAGTAACCTTCAAAATCCTTTTTATATCCAAGTGTTGGATTGCCTTGTTCGAAACCTAAAAATGGATCGCGAGATTGTTCTGCAGCATTATCCCAATAAAGAAATACTTTTTTATCACCAGGAACAGCCGTAAGTTTTGGCTTATCCGGTGGTCTAGAAAAATTGTAGTTTGCATTATAAATTTGTTGTACAGTTTCTTTATTAAAGAATAAATCTTCTAAATCTTCACCAAATAATAATGCCATTGAAAATCTTTCACGAGCATTTAGTCTTAATGGAAAAGCACCAGAAGCAAAAACCATACTAATGTTTGCTTTTTGAAGCGATGTATCAAAATTGGCTGTTTGCATTTTTAACCACATTGATTCATCATCTTTTGGCCAACCACCACCAGTTCCCCCATCGCCCAAGCGGTAAATTGATAAACTTGTTAAACCAATCTGGTCAGATTCATCTTTATCTGTTTTGTCAAAATTTGGCTCACCATCAGTAGGTATTCCATCCCCTTCACCAGCATCGGGAGCAATATATTGAGAGTCAAATGGACCAACACCATCTTGACCAACATCATTATTTAATGGCTCATTTTCATCAGCATCCCATTTACCGTTACCATTTAAATCACTATATGCTAACCAATCGCCGTCGTTATCAATTCCATCCGCACGACTTTCATCAACCATTCCATCATCATCATTATCAAAACTATCAAATGAGTTACCAGGACTTTCGAGATAAGCATAACCCAAATAACCAGTTTTCCATCTACCAGGTGCTCCGTAACCATCATCATCAAAAGCATAAGCAAGATCAAGAAGGATATTGTATGAAGCGTTATCATCTGAGTTATCGCCTGAACCACCAACCCCAGTATCGGTATAAAAACCAAAGTAAGTTTTTTCGTAATCGTTATCAGAAAGATTCACAATGTCGTAATGCCAAAATATAATATCTTCAGCTAATACGTGCGACCATTGAAAGCCTCTGGTTTCAACGCGAAGACCAATTCCTTGTCTTTCGTGATCATTCTCTACAGGATGGAAATTATAAGGAGGTCCAGCAAATTCACCATCTTTAGAATCATCCATAACAAAAAATGTTTCAAAGTCAGCATTTTTAACGCCTCGCCCAAAATAACCATACCAGTATCCATTCCAATTATCATCTAGATTTGGAAGAGCGCTTGGCCAAGCATCTGGCCATGAGTCAGGATTTGTACTAATAGCTGGATCTTCTGATGATGCATTAGCATAACCAGGCACTGCTTCCAATCCCCAAATAGTTCCATTTACAGGATCTCTATCCATCCATTCACGATATGAAGTTTCTAGTGGATGAACTATTCCTGCATCAGTAGTTATTTCGGATGCAATTAAAACGGCAACACCATCAAGATAGTTGTGGCCTGTACCTTTAAGCCACTCACCAGAAGGAGAAAATGGCCACTGACCAACTTCACCATTATTATAGAATAAAGTTCTAACAAGATTTCCATCCATTAAACCTTCTCTTCTATATTGTATATTCCCATAAGGATCATTTCTGTATGCTTCAATTTGTTCATTAACTTGTGCAAAAGCACTTGAAATGAACAGTAACAATAGAAATGGAATTTTTTTGAATAACATTTTTACCTCTTAATCAAACATTTTTAGAATACAACGCTTAAACCAAGCTTAATTTGTCTTGGAGATGAATACATGCCTGGATTATTAACAAATTCGTCAATTGTATTTAATCCATTAATTTCACCAGCATATTTAACATTTAAATCAGTTCCAGCACGTCCAGTAGTTGAATAAACACCATTTTCATTGAGAATATCAAATAAGTTATAAACAAGAAGAATAGCGTGAAAATCAATTCCTAAAAGATTGAAGTTTTTATCTGCTTTTAAATCGAAATATACTGAAGAAGGTTTACGACCACCATTTTCAAAAGTTACAGAATTACTTACTTTTGTATCCTCAGTATAAGGTGTTCCAGAACCATATCGCGCTATAAAACCAACAATCCAATCGCCTGGTACACCAACATTTGCACTTAAATTTACAGTATGTCGCTGATCCCAATTTAATGGAACAACAACTTTTTCAGGTTCAACGTTATTCTTAGTATCGTTATAAACAGACATAGGGTCAGAAGAGTTTCCTTCTACAATTTGCAATGTGTAGTCAACTTTCATACTAAAATTGTCTGAAAATCGTTTATCCAAACTAATAATTGCACCAGTTACGTTTGCATAATCTTTATTTGTAAATCGCGCATACTTAAATCCTTCGTAAGTACTAAGAATTTCAGTAGCCAAAAGATTTCTAATATCGCTATAGTAAACTGAAAAATCGACAGCAACATTTGGGAATATTACTTGCTGAATACCCAATTCGTATTTAACTGTTTTTTGGGCTTTTAAGTCTGGATTACCTGTTACACTATTAAGCGCTGATTGATCAATAATATAATCGTTGTTTTGATATAAATACTGCATTGTTGGCATTTGGAAAAAATGTCCATAAGAAAAATGAATTGCACCTTTATCAGAAATAGGGAATGACAAGCCTAATCTTGGGCTAATTTGAGATTTAGCTTTAACGGCAACGGTTTGTCCAGCACCAGGAAAATTAGGATTTCCAAAAACAGTATTTGTTTGTTCAAGCAAATATTGATAAGGATTACGCATATCAATAGGCATGCTTGTATTTGCATTAAAATAATCAAAACGGACACCGAGATTAACAATCATTATGTCATATTCCATTTTGTCTTGTATGTAAGAAGAAATGCTATAAGGGTTTGCATCATAAAACTGATTACCAGAAGTGCCAAGCGCTCTATATCCAAGAGTAAAAATTTCTTGGTTGTTCAAATCTAGTTCACCTTCGGTAAGGTTAACAATATCTTTTCCATGATTATATATTTCATATTTATTGACTTCAATTCCTAATTTAATTTTGTGTCCTTTAGATATTTGGGATTCAAAAGCTAATTGTGCAATTGAAGTATATGTGTGTCGTTCGTATCTGCTTGTTTGCTGTCCACCTTGTCTAAAAGTATAATCAGAATTTGGAAGCCCATGTTTTGGGTCTAAGTATCTAGAATCATATTCATCTTCATATAAATAACCTTTATAATTACTCATGTTATAAGCAAGTTTTATTGAAGCAAATGAACTTTGATTAGGTATAAAAGAAAATTGAAAAGAGTTTAATAAATTGTCTCTATAATGGTTCATTAATCCATCTGGAGCCCATTCGAAAGCATGATCGAAATATTTGTTTTCATTATCATCAAATATCGTATTCCAACTAGCTTTCCAACTTGAACCTTGGTAAGTAAGTTTTCCATTTACTGATTTTCTTGAAGCAGGACTCATTTTAACGTATTCTCCATCTCCTGTAGGGAAAAATGGATTTGTGTCGGTCATATTATATACTCTTTTCCCATAATAAAGACCGTCTTCTTGAACGTATCTTCCACTAACAAAAAATCCAAGATTCTTAATTAGTTTTGTTGGTCCATCAAAAGAAAACTGAATATCTGCAGATTTTGCAGAAGTAAAATTATCCAAGTTTGAGTAAATATTTGTGTTGGAATAATATTTACCAACATAAGCTGTAGCGCTACCAGAATAATTTTGGCCAGCATCTTTTGTAATAATATTAACAATACCAGACATTGCGTTACCGTACTCTGCATTAAAAGTACCACTAATAACTTCTAATTGTCTAATAGAATTGTTTTCCACTTCTATTGAAACACCGCCATCGTAGGCATCATTAACAGCAATACCATCAACCAAATACGAGACTTCCCCACCACGTCCACCGCGGAAGTGACCATCAACAACCCCAGCTTGAATATTTACAACTTGGTGCATGTTTTCAACAGGCATCATTTTAATTTCCTCAGCTGATACAGTAGATGAAGAAGATGTTAAATCTTTTGTAATAAGAGGTTTTTGTGCAACAACCACAACCTCTTCATCTAATGTAATTGATTCGCCGCTTAAACTAACATCAATTTGAGTAGTTCTATCAACATTAACAATAACATCTTGAATTATGGTTCTGTTATATCCCATAGAACTAACAATCATTTTATGCTTGCCTGGTGGAACATTTATAATAAAATAGTATCCATCCAAATCAGTTGCACCACCTAAGTAGGTTCCGTCAACAATAACATTAGCACCAATTAGAGGTTCTCCAGTTGATTTATCAACTACATAACCAGATATTTTGCCAGTTTCACCAGCAAAAAGATTCATTGAAAGCAAAAGCATCAATGAAAATAAAATTGCAATTTTTTTAAGAGGTGATTTCAATTTATCATTCCCCAATATTTTGAATATCGTTTAGTTTATTTAATTAGCGGCTATCAGGAGGTACAGTGATAGCCGCTATAGAATTTGATGTTAATTACTTAAGTAACATCATTTTTTTAGAGTCTACGAAATTACCAGATTGAATTCTATAAATATAAAGTCCAGTACTCAATTGGCTAGCATCAAATTTAACTTGATATTGACCAGCGTTTTGTGTTGCATTTACAAGTGACATTACTTCTTGTCCCAGAATATTGTATATCTTCAAAGAAACCATTCCACTTTTTTCAAGTGAATAACTAATAACTGTTGAAGGGTTAAATGGATTAGGATAGTTTTGTGATAATTCATAAGAATTTACAGAAAGTTTATTATCATCAACATCTGTCATTTTATCGCCAATCCAAGTGTATGTCCAGAGAGAAACATTTGAATACGATTTATCTTGGTTATTGATTGAATATGTTAAAATACCTTCTCTTTCGCCAGTCGCGTCAGCATCATTAACAGAAAAATCGATAGGAATTCTCATACCAACTTCAGGATTGAATCTTGCATCACCTCTTTCTGTTAAATCATCTAAAGAGATTCTACCTTCAATTACGTATCCAGATGGGAATTTTTCTGACCAGTGATAGTCATCACTAGTTGGGCGTAATATAACGACACCCCAGTTATCAACACGTACTGCATTTGAATTAAATCTGAAATGATAATCTGGCTCATCACCTGTCTTATAGCCCGTATGAGAAGGACCATGCCAATCGTAAAGACCAATATATAAATCTGGTGAATCAATTAAATAAGAAGATTTAGTTGAATCAATAGCAATTACATCATCTTCAACATCAATTGCGAAGTATAAATAATTTTCATCAAAAGCTACATAGGCGTTAACTGATAAGTCAGCATCACCATCAATAACAGTATTGTTAACAATAGTACCACTTCCATCAGATGGGAACATTCTAAAAGGAGCAATTGCTGACCATTCGCTTAAATTACCATCTGCGGCAAAATTAGCAGGAGCAGTAGGATGAATTGCTGTAACACCTTTTGCTGTGTTAACAACTGCATCTGTTGCAGTTAAAGCACCAACATTACCTGCTGCGTCTGTTGCATAAACAGCATAATAATAAGTCAATTCAGTATCTTTTACAGGAGCAATAATAGTATGTGAAGCTATTTGAGTTCCGACTGCAATTTTGCTTGCAACAGCTTCTATACCAGCATCTTCAAGAGAAACTATTGGGCTCATAGAATACAAAACAGTATAAGTACTTTTTGATTCATTCGGAACATCAAGCCATGTAATTAAGTTTTGATAAGTACCAACAACTGGAATAACACCTGTTGGAGCTTCTGGAGCTACAACATCAATTGGTGGGTTACCAGTCCATAGGAAGTCTATCCATAATTTTTTACCAGCAGAAGCATTTCCTTCACCCATCATTTGAAAAACGGTAATGCTTGATGAGTCAAAATCAGCTTTGCCATCAATTACATAGAAATCAGCTAAAGCAAGTGAATAATCGTGCCATTGGTCATCAGCAACTATATCAAAAGCAAAACCAACTGATCCATTAGCTCCCGATTCAAATTGTAATCTGATAGGAGAATTTGTTCCGGCTTCTGCTTTTAAAGCAAATTTAAGAGAATCTAAAGCCCATCTATAACCTAAATCGTGAGCAGGACTTACATTCCAACCAGCACCAGACCAACCATTAGCCCATTCGTCACCTTGTGTCCAAAGAAGAGCATTAGTTTTTGGATCAATTCCAGCACCGTCAACTATTTCAAGACCAGATTGTCCCCAAGTAAATTGAGCTAATGCAGGGTCTAAAGATTTACCATTAAAAATAATCCAAGGGTTTTCTGCAACTCCGGTTAAATGAAGGTCATCAAAAATTACTTGACCACTTGAATAATCGCCTTCACCAGCACCACTTATTGAAAATTCAAAAGCATAGCCTTTAATTTTGTTAGCATCAAGTTGATTGTTTCCAACAACTCCAGCCCAACCAGTTCTGTTAAAACCTTCACCATTCCAAAAATTTGCGTCAGCTTTTAATGGAAGTGTAATTGTTTGCCATTGGCTTGAAGAATCGTCACAAACATTATATTCGAATGAATAATAAAATTCTGTGCTTCCTGCGCCACTTGTTGTATCATCTACATCTGAAACATCATATAATTCAAATCTTAAATGAATACGACCAACTAATGATTGAGGTGTTAGAGTATAAAATGAAAATGACACGGAATCGAAAGCACTCCAATCGTAAACTTGTGAGTCAGGTGCCATGTGGAATATTTTAGAATAACCACCCCATCCTTCTATATTGTGTGCACTATAATCAATTGACATAGCATTGCCTGAAACTGCTATACCACTTTGGTAAGAATCTTTTACATAACCAAGTAAAGAATCAGCATTTACGCTAGTCTCATATTTCCAGTAAGTAGATTCTTGAGGCTCTTCGAAATTGTTAATAACTTGTGTCTGTGCAATGACAAAGCTACTTAAAGCAAGGAATAAAAAAAGAAAAGTAAATTTTCTCATGGTTTTTCTCCTAATTAAAGAATGAATTAATGAATTAATGTAAATAGTTAATAAATTAGTTAATAAATCAGTTGTTTAGCTTATCAATATTTAACGCCATCTTATTTAAACTATATAATTTTTCCCCTTTCTCAGCAGTAACAAAAGCAATAACAACAAAAACAAGAGTTGAAAATGAGAAAAGAATTCCAGCAAAATATAGATAGTTTAATGAAGCAAAGGTAACAATAATAGTGTTTGATGTTGTATCTGTAACTAGAAAATCAGCAGCTAGCCTTAAAAGTCCAAAAATTTCCCCAATTATTAAAGTCCATATTAAAGCATGAGATGTAGCTTTTTTCCAGAATAGACCCAACAAAAATATAACAACAATTGGTGGACTGATATAAGCTTGCATGCTTTGTAAATTAACATACATTCCATTACTAAAAAGTTTTAACAATGGGATAAACATAATTGAACCAATTACAATAAAAATAGTTGATAATCTACCAACTAAAACTAATTGTTCATCATTTGCTTCTGGATTACTTCCTTTAACAAAATCATAAGCAATTAAAGTAGCTGTTGAATTAAATGCACTAGCAAGTGAAGACATAAGTGCAGCAAAAAATCCACTTAAAATAATTCCTCTAATTCCAACTGGAAAAATGCCTGAATTAAAAAGTGAAGCATAGGCTTCATTGGGTGAAATTGAAGCATTTAATTGAATTGCAACCATTCCTGGAATAATAAATAATAAAAATGGAAACAATTTTAAGCCCGCTGCAAATAAAGTACCTTTTTTTGCCTCAGTTAAATTTCTTGCACTCAAAATTCTCTGAACAATATATTGATCTGCAAACCAGTACCATGCTGCAAGAATAGGAGCACCAACTAAAATTCCTAGCCAAGGAAAATCTGGGTCTGATATTGGCTTAAAAACTTCCCAATGACCAATTGGAAGGTCATTAAAGAGAGCTTCAAAACCACCAATAGCCTCTATTCCAAAGAATAGAACAAAAAAACCGCCAACTAGGAAAACAACTGCTTGAAATATTTGAGTATACATAACCGAGCGAAGCCCGCCGATTATTGTATAAATTCCAGTGAAGAGAAGGATAATTACAGTTGATGTAACAAAATTCCAACCGAGAATTTCTTTTAATAAAATTCCACCAGCAAGCAATGTAATTGCAATTTTTGTGAAAATGTAAGTAAATATTGATAATCCAGAAAAGATTTTACGAGCAGAATTTCCAAATTTTTTACCAATTAGTTCTGGAATTGTATGAACTTGGGATTTCAAAAATATTGGAGCAAAAATCCAACCAAGCATAATTATAAAAATTACTGCCAACCATTCAAAATGCCCAACAGCAATTCCCCTTTCGGCGCCAGAACTTGCCAAACCAACCAAATGTTCACTAGAAATATTTGTTGCAAAAATTGAAAATCCGATAACTAACCAGCCCATATTTCTATTTGCCAGAAAGTAATCCTCCGCAGTTGGTTTTTCTCGTTTCGAAAAATAAAACCCAATTGCTAATACTATTACAAAGTAAAGTAAAATTATTGCGTTATCGTATGTGCTTAATGAATCTATCAATTTTTCTTATATTTAATTTTACCTACACTATCAGAATTTGTGCCAGCGTTATTAGTTTGAAAAATTGATAAAAGCAAAGCAAATTTACCAAGCAAACTAACTTATAAAAGTGATTAATTGTGAAATTACATATTTAAGATTATGGATTTGGTTGAAGTACTTTTGTTTCAAAATAACTTAAAAATAAGGTTTTTCTATCTCTGATTAGATAAGGTATGTATTAAATAATAAATAATACTATTTAGTAAAGCATGTGTGGAATTTTTAAAGAACAAAAACTTGTTTCTAAAAAGTATTCATTTGCTTACGAGTGATTATTATTTTAATAATTTAACTTGACTAAATAATAACTAAGGAAGCAATTCTTTTAATGATTTTGGCAGCCAATATTTCCATTTATAAAATGACTGAGAATAAGGAACTGCTGTTATTTGACCACCAAAGCCTAAAGTACGATAAACCATCATTTCAATATTAGTTACTTTAATAGAATTTAATAGTTCAGTATTAACCGAAATTCCATACTTTTTTGCTAAACTAACAGTTTTATCAATATACAAATTTTCTAATTCCTTAAAATACAATCCACTTTTAATCTTTTCTTTAACTTCATCATAAGTTCTATTTGCACTATCAGGATTTTCGGAAATAATCTTATTATAATAATCCTTTGCTTGCATTTCATCTGTTTCAACTGAATCAAGTAGTGAATATCTATAATAGCTTGCTAAAAAACTATCTTTCCAAGTTATTAATTCATTTTGTATCTCTGGTAAGTTTTGTAACCCGCGAGAATATCCTTCACGAAAAAGTATTTCCTCAAAAATATAAGCTTTTATATCACTACTTAATGCTTGTGCAATTCCCCATTTACTCATTTTATCAGTAACTAATCCATTTAATTCTAAATTTGTTAAATATTTTTCTAGACTAATTGGTGATACTTCAAATTTAATAAAATTACTAGCTAACCATGTTTCGTGTATATTATTTTTAACCATTCTTATTTGATATTCATCAAGCTGGTATTTTTTTGTGTTTTCGTTAAAAAGAGTTTCATATTTATCTTCAAAGCTATTAAAAATTGCATCACCTAAAACACTAAAAAGTTTTTTATCCGTATTTACAACCACACTTTTAACATACTTTGCAAAAAACTCATTATAAAATATTTTAGCTTTTCTATCAAAAATTGTCTCTTCCACTTTTTTTCTATTTGCAGTAATTTGGCTTTCATCAGTTGGTTGATTAAACTCAATGTTTTTTAAGTAATAAATTACCCAACCGATATTTATTGGAACAGGTTTGGAAAATTGACTTAGTTTAAGTGAATAAATTTCCGACTCAAGCTCCTTAACCATTTGTCCATAAATTACAGAAATACCATTTGTTTGCTCTCTTTGCTCAACTCTATTAACTAATATAGAGTTAAATAGTTCGCCAGCGACAAGTCTATTATATAAAGAATCTATTTCACTTTTCCGTTTGGAAAAAAGGAAATTAACAATTCGTTTTTCGTTTGTTTTGGGCAAATCTTCAGCTATTTCGGTTTCACTTATTTTAACTTTACTTTCAATTTCTATTTTATAAAGTTTGTCTTTTACTAATTTCCTTTCAATATTTTTTACGGAATTATAAACGTATGGAATTGTATCCAACGATAACGATTGAGCTTCCAACGCCCATAATTTTTCGGCAATAATTGAATACAAAAAATTTACTTTGCTGCTATCGTGGTCGTTATTTTCTTTTGGAGTAAATTCAAATCTTTTTTTGAATTCAATAGCGGATATTTCTTCATTTCCAACTTTAGCAAGAAATTTTTCTTGTGCAAAAACTAATGCCGTTGGAATTAAAACAACTAATAATATTATATAAATTTTATTTTTCATATTGCAATATTACATTTTTTGATTGAAAAATGTTCTGTAAAACTTAATTTGGGATAATTATAATTGAAAAGGGAAAATTTATCCAAAATTTAATTACTTAAAAAGATGTTGAAAAAGCCAGAATTATGACGTTTTCAACATACAATTAAATCATCTAAGAAGTACCATTTTATTTGTGGAAACAAATTCATTTGAAACTAACTGATAAAAATAAACTCCGCTTGTAAGATTTGATGCGTCAAAATTTATGTCATATTTTCCAGCTTTTTTGTTTTCATAAACCAAAGTTGAAATTACATTTCCGAGTAAATCGTAAACTTTTAGCGAAACAAATCCATCTTTTGGAATTTTGTAACCAATATTTGTAGTTGGATTAAACGGATTTGGGAAGTTTTGATTTAATCCAAAATCAGTTGGAATTGATGATTTATTTTCATCTTTCAAATCTGTTAAAACCATTCCCCCATTATTAAAATATGGAAAATATCCTTTTTTAAGTGATTCATAAACTGGCTTTTTAGTTTGTCTATCCATCGAAATTAGCCCCATGCTTTGAAAACCGCCAGAATGTTGGTGCGAATACCAATCAAAAATGCACCACCAAGTTGAAGCCATTAACATTCCATTTGGATTTAATGTGCCATTTTCATTTAACGGACTAAAAAATTTAAATGCTTTAAAAGTTTCATCAAAAACTTCCACTTGCTCACCTAAAGAGCTACCATTTTCACTTGACCAATAACCAAATTCTGTATCAATTATAGGCTTGTTAGGAAAAGCACTTTTTGCATTTACAAGAAATAAAAGCGTTCCATTATAATAAGTGCTTCCGTGGAAAATTCCAAAATAAAGAGTCCAACCAGCAACATCTAAAGGAATTTGAGTTGAATCGGAATATCCTGGTCTATCCGCAGCTGAAGATTGGCTAATTAATCTAAAATCGTTATAATTTGATGAAATATCGTCTTTTATCATTTTGTTGTAAAGCAATCTATTATCGGTTTCCTTACATTCGTTTGAAGTACTCCACATAATAATTGATGGTCTGTTAAATCCTTTAAAAACCATTTCGCGAAACATTTGTTGGTGAATGTGTCTTTCGTTATTTTGAATTAGCCAAGGTTCTGCAGTATCAAACCACCAAACTGGAATTTCTTCCATAATTGCAAGCCCAATTCTATCGCTAATTAAATATGTGTAAAGATTGTTCGGATAATGAGCTGTTCGTAAAAAATTAACATTTGCGTCTTTTACTTTAATTAAATCGTCATAAATTATTTGCTTCGGCAAAGCTCGTCCATAATCGGGATGATCTTCGTGTCTAGCAGTTCCCGTAAAAAAGACAACATGTTTGTTTAGCATCACTTTGTTGCCACTTGTTTCAATTGTTCTAACACCAAATTGTGTAAATATTTCATCAACAACAATATTGTTTGAAAGAATCGTAGCTTTTAAAATGTACAAATTTGGATTTGCTGGCGACCATAAATTTGGATTACTAATTTGAAATTGCGATTCTAAAGCAATAACTGAATCAGCTAAAATTGTTATATTTTGAGAGGAATTTCCACTAAAAGCAACTTGAGCTCCAACCAAATCGCCAGCAAATTCCGATTGGATATTCGATTCGTTCACATCCGCATTATAAATTGCATAATTAATTGTAACATTTTGCTCGTTACTATTTCGGTTGGCAACAACAACTTTTGTCGAAATATCACCTTCTATTGAAAATGGAGTAACATCCGCACGTGAAATTGAGATTTTATCCGAAATTTCAAAATAAATATCGTGAATTACTCCAGCATAATTAAACCAATCGCATTTGAAAAAAGGCACAATATCTTTTCGCGTTCCCCATTTTGGATTGTCAATTCTAATTGCGATTGTGTTTTCTTCGCCAGAAATTATTTTATTGGAAACATCAAAAGCAAAAGGAGTATAACCGCCTTCGTGATAACCGCAATATTGTCCATTTATCCAAATATCGGCAACATAATTCATTGCATAACACTTAAGCAAAACTTGTTTATTTGCAACTTCAGTTGGAATTTGGACTTTTTTTCGGTACCAAACGCCATCTTCATAATATTCTGGTACTGTTGGAAAAGGATAAATTTCGTTTTCAACCGCTGGAAGAATTTTAACTTCCCAAGCTGAATCGTCAAAATTTTGCAAATGTCGGTCGGTAGATTCGGATAAAAGATTTGCATAACCGTCATTATTTCTTTCCGCAAGTGAAATTGCATCCGAAGCTAAAATTCTCTCTTTTTTCCACTCGCCAGTTAAATCAATTGTTGTTCTATTTTGCTTTTCAAATGTTGGCAACGGAATTCCATTTTGATATGGAATATTAGTTCCATTAACATTTTCCAAAGAAAGAGTAGCTTTTAAAGTTGCAGTTTGCGAAAATACCGTTGACGCAAGTAGAAATAAAATTGTTATTGCTTTAATTAAAGATTTCAAGAAATACTCCAAAGATTAAAATTCAAAACGATTATTAGAATAGCAATAATCTTGCCATAAATGGACAAATAATCTTCTATAAATATTTGCATTTTTATTTATGAAAACAGCATTTGTCGAGTGTATAATCAAAATTTGCAATTACTTCATCAAGAAATATTATTTTCTTAATAATAGTCACTTATAGTTTTAATAATACTTTTAACAATTTAATAATATTTCAAAATTTTTTAACTATATTTTAAAATAATATTCCTTAAATTGACATATAATTATTGATTTAATAAGTCGCAAATAAAAGTAAATATGAAAATAAACTACTCTCTCATTTTGGTCGCAATTTTAGTTGGTGTTTTTTTACTGATTTTTTCAATTACCCTGCTAAATTTTGGGTCATCGGAAGAACCAGAAGTTACTAAAATTTATTATGTTGATAATATTTCAAAAACACATCAAAAAATAATTGACAATTTTAATAAAATAAACGAAGGTAAAATTGAAGTAATTCCAATAGATATTCCATTCTTTAAATTTAGCACAAATGAGCGGAAAGAGTTATTAATAAGAGCATTACGCGGCAAGTCGGAACGTCTTGATATTTTTTCTGCCGATTTGATTTGGGTAAGCAGATTTGCCAAATGGACAGAAAATTTGGACAAGTATTTTACCAACGAAGAAAAAAACAAATTAACTCCTATGGCAATTTCTACTGGGTTAATAGATAATAAATTTTTAGCGTCTCCTTTATACTTAGATGTAAGCGTATTGTTTTATAGAAAGGATTTAATATCAAAATTTAATAACTCAAAAGAAATTGAAAAGAAATTACACGAATCCATTACTTGGAAGGAGTTTATTGAGTTAGGTAAAAAATATAAACCCCAAAACAGATTTTATACTTTTCCAGCAGATGCTTATGAAGGTCTTATTTGTTCATTCACAGAATTACTTCTCACACAAAATAAAGAGTTCTTCAAAAATGGAATAGATTTCACAAATTCAAATTCTGAAAAAGCTCTAACTCTATTAGTTGATTTAGTAAATAAATATGGAATATCCCCAAAACAAGTTGTTAATTACCGAGAAAAAGACGCTTATTTTGATTTTGTAACTAATAATTGTCTTTCTCTACGAGGATGGCAAAGCTTTATACATGATAATAAAAATTTGGAAAAAAATTCAAAAATTGAAAAATTCATTACTTTAGCTCAATTACCACATTTTGAAGGACATGAAACCGGCGCAACAATTGGTGGTTGGAACTTGATGTTAGCACAAAATAGCCAGCATAAAGAAGAGGCAATTAAATTTATAAAATATACTTTAACTGAGGAAGCCCAAAAAATTCTGTATTCGGAAGGGGCATATTTACCAGTAATTAAATCTCTTTATAGCGATTCTTCATACTGTGCAGAAAATCCAGACCTAAAATATGCAAAAGCAATTTTGGATAATGGCGAATTAAGACCAAAAATGGAAGATTACACTAAGATTTCCGATATTCTTTCAAACTATATTAGAGCAGCAATTAACAATGAAATTTCAGTAAGTGATGCACTAAAATCAGCCGAAAAAGAAATTAACAACACAAGAAGAATTCAATAAATGCTAAAAAATAGAATCGAAAATAATTACCATAAATATAGGTTGGAGTTAAGGCACATTACTGTGCTTGCTTTCATTTTAATTTCATTCCAAGTTATTTTAACTTTAGTACAGCGTTCTTCTTTTCATGAACTAATTACGGAAACGCAACATTGGTATCAACGAAACTCCGCCGAACGGTTGGCAAATAGTAATTCCACTGCTCTTGAACTGCTTATTGAAAATATGGGAACTTTGGAAACAAGGTCTTCTGCTGATATTCAACAAATAATTCAATCGTTTAACATAATTCTCACGCAGCAAATTTTAGAACAAAATATTGAGGACGTTGCAATTTTTGTAATTCAAAATGGCAAAATAATCTCAATTGATGAAGGAATTGAACTTTTTAACTTTTTGGAAAAACAAATTATTGCCGATTCTTCAAACTCCAGACATGCAAACGGTGTTGCTTTATTTAAGGATAATTATACAAAAATTAATAATGAAGAAAGAATTATTAGCTTTTTAAGAGATGCATCTATTTTTGAAGTTCTTGTTCCACTTGCTCCAAATGGTGAGTTAATTGGAGCTTTCTATATGAAAAATATTCCAGACTTTTCAAGAATTACTTCCGAACTTTTAACAAGCTATAACCAAATTGCTATAATATATGTCTCTTTAATTCTGTTGGGATTATTAACCATGTATTATATTTCTTCTTACACAATGAAGGAAAGAGATATTGCAAATCAAAAATTGTTTGACGAACAGCAAAAACATTTGAAAGAGCAAATTGAGCACGAAAAAGAAACTCTTTTTACAAAACGCATTTACCACACGCATCATAAAGCTGAAAAAGTAATGGGTTTTATTAAGGATGATTTAAGAAATCTTTCAACCGAAAATATTAATGAGACAAAGCAAAAAGTTACAAAGTATGCAAATTTTGTTGCTAGAGCCATTTATGACATGAAATGGTATGACCCTCCTTTGCAGACAATTAGAAATCAATTATTTAATACTGATATAAATGAAGCAATTAGATTTATTGTTGATAATATATTTTTGCGGATTTCCTCCAAAATTGAAAAAATTAATTTCAATTTAAATCTTGACCCAAATATTCCAAGAATTAAAATTAATGAGTTTGTGGTTTGGGAAATTATTGAGCCTCTTGTTCAAAATAGTATTGACCATGCACCCGATTATAGCATAATAATTTCCATTACAACTAAATTTTTAAAAGAAACCAATGAAACACTTATTTTAATTGAAGATGATGGAAAGGGAATTTTGCAATCGCTTTTAGAAACCAATGAAATAGGATTGCAAAAAATATTCATGGAAAATATAACCACAAAAAAAGTTGTGGAAAGAAGTGCGGGATATGGCTGCTACATTGCCCATCAACTAGCTACCAAAAGATGTGGTTGGAACTTAACCAGCGAAAATTTAGAGAAAGGTTGTCGCTTTACAATTAGAATGAAGAACTAAAGGAATAAAATGAGCCAAAATTTGATACGCATATTACTTATAGAAGATGAAGAATTTGATGCCCGAAGAGTTAAAAACACAATACAATACTTTGAAGATAAAATTAAAATAGTTTCGGTAGTTTCTAACGGAGATGCTGCTCTAAAATTGCTTCAAAACGCAGCCGGCGAATATGATTTAATTGTAATGGATTATCAAATTGCTGGCACTTTGCACGGCGTTGAGCTAATTAAAAGAATCAAAGAAGTTGAAAACACTATTCAAATTATTGTTATTACAAAACTTACAATTGATTTAACCGACCTTAATTTTGCCAGAACGCTTATGGATGCTGGTGCATTTTGGTATTGCACAAAATATCCAAATGATATTGAGGATTATATTTACCAACCTACAGATTTTATTATAAGTATTTTTAATGCATATGAACGCAAAAAGTTAGAAGAGCAGAGAAATAAATCGCAAAAAAAATTAAGAACAAAAATTGAAGAAATTTTAGGAAGTAAACAGATTATTTCTAATTCCGCCGAAATGGAAAAAGTTAAATATGACATTGAAAGACTTACAAACAATGAAGCAACTGTCCTAATTACTGGTGCATCAGGAACTGGAAAAGAATTGGTTGCCTATAATATTCACTATAAAAGCAAACGGAAATATGAAAACTTTGTGCCAATAAATTGCGGAAGTCTTCCAAACGATTTAATTGAAAGCGAACTTTTTGGATATGAAAAGGGTTCATTTACCGGTGCTGCAAATCAGAAAGATGGACTTTTTCAGATTGCCGACAACGGCACAATATTCCTAGACGAAATTGCGGAATTACCTCTTTCTGCACAAGTAAAATTGTTGCGTGTTATACAAGATGGCGAAATAGATAAAATTGGTAGAACTAAAACTATTAAAGTTAATGTTAGAGTAATTGCTGCAACAAATAAAGATTTGCGAAAGGAAGTAATAGATGGACGCTTTAGGGAGGATCTTTATTACCGCCTAAATGTTTTATTAATTTCGCTTCTTCCCCTTTCCAAAAGAAGGGATGATATTCCAGTTTTAACCGCTCACTTTTTGAAACAATTTAGTTTTCAGATGGGAATCGAAACTCCTACGCTACCACAAAATGTTATTGATTTTATGACACAATACGATTGGCCTGGTAATGTTAGAGAAATGAAAAATGTAATACAGAGACTATTGTTTATCTCTACAAACAAAATAGAACTTGAACACATCCAGCGATCAATTATTCCTGCACTTAAAAAAGAAGATAAAAATGGAATGATTGATTTTGACGAAAACAACATAATGCCTTGGAAGGAATTGGAACGCGAAATTAAATATAAGTATTTTAAGTTTGTGCGTGATAAATCTTCTTCTGACGCTGAAACAGCTTCAAAACTTGGTCTTGCACCTCCAAATTATTTTAGAATGAGTAAAGAATTGGGATTAAAATAATCATTTTAATAACTGACTTATTACTTAAATAAAAATCTTACAAATACATTGTTATGATTTAACTGGAAATGACATTTTACTTTTCGGCATAATTATTGAGCTAAAAACAATTTAATTTTTAGGTAAAATAATGTTTCTCAAAGGTGTTTTTAGGCTCAATAAAACTTTCATAATTCTACTACTTATCTCGTCCTCAATTTTTGCAAATGGAATTTTAAGAACTAGTGGCAAAAAAATTGTTGATGCAGACGGAACAGAAGTGCTTTTTAAGGGAATTGGTTTAGGCGGCTGGCTTGTTCCAGAAGGTTATATGTTCAATATGTCAGGCTTCGCAAATTCACCAACTGAAATCAAGAACAAAATTATTGGTGTTGTTGGCGAAGCAAACGCCGAAATAATTTATAACAATTTTAGAAAAAACTTTGTTACAGAAGCTGATATCGATTCCCTTGCTAACTGGGGTTTTAACAATATCAGACTTCCAATGCATTACGAATTATTAACTCCTAGAAATGAACCTTATGTTTATACAGAAAGTGGATTTGCTTTAATTGACAGCTTAATTACTTGGTGTAAAAAAAGAGATATGTATTTAATTCTCGATCTACACGCAGCGCCTGGCGGACAAAGCGCCGAACCAATTAGCGATTACGATTCCAGATATCCTTCACTTTGGGAAAGCGAAGAAAACAAAGCACGCACTATTGATCTTTGGCGCGAAATCGCTTCTCGTTATGTTAACGAAGAAACAATTGCTGGTTATGATTTGCTGAACGAACCTGCTTGGGATCTTGGTTCTATGAATTTTGATTTACGAGCTTTATATATGGATATAACAAGCGCAATTAGAGCCGTGGATACTAACCACATTGTTTATATTGAAGGCAATTGGTTTGCAACAACCTTTACTGGCTTAACTCCAACTTGGGATGATAATATGGTTTACTCGTTTCATAAATATTGGAGTGATGTAACCACTAGTTCAATCCAAAGTTATTTAACAATTCGTAATAATTATAACGTACCACTTTGGATGAGTGAATCTGGCGAAAATTCAAATTCGTGGTTTAGAGATTTTGTAAAACTTTTGGATGATAATGAGATTGGCTGGTCCTGGTGGACAATTAAGAAATTGGACGCTATTTCTCCTTTAGCATCTGTAAAAATAGCTCCTCAGTTTCAAACATTATTAAATTATTGGAATGGAAATGGTGCTAAACCAAGTGTTGATTATGCAATGGCAGCATTGACTTTACAAATTGAAAATTTTAAAATTAAAAACTACGACAAAAAAGAAGATGTAATTGATGCACTCATGCGCCGACCATTTAATAATGATGTTTATCCATTTAAAGAAAATAAAATTCCTGGAACAATTTATGGCGTTGATTTCGATTATGGAAATCTTGGAACTGCATATTATGATGTTTCCCCCAGTAATACTGGTGATGGTGTTTACAACAATGGTTGGGTTTACAGAAACGATGGCGTAGATATTGAAAAATGCAGCGATGCAATTACAAACGGCTATAACATTGGTTGGATTGAAACTGGAGAATGGCTAAAATATACTGTTGATGTTACTCAAGCTGGCACTTATAAAATTAAGTTTAGAATTGCCGCTTCAACTTCTGCAGGAAAAATACAATTGCTTTTAGACAACACTTATTTAACTAGTTTAATTGATGTTCCGGCTTCAGGGGGTTGGCAAAATTGGCAAACTCTGCAAGTTGATAATCTTCAAATTACAGAAGGTAAACACGAATTAGTTGTTCGATTTTATTTTGGAGGATTTAACTTCAATTTAATGGATTTTGAACTAACTGCTGTTGGAGTTGATGATAATAGTGCCACTCCTTTAAATTTTGAAATGGAGCAAAATTATCCAAATCCTTTCAATCCTAACACAATAATTAAATATGGTATTCCAGAAAAAAGCATTATTAAAGTTGAAGTATTTAATGTGCTTGGTCAAAGTGTTAATGTTTTAGTAAACGAAGAAAAGCTCTCTGGATTTTATGAAACTACTTGGAATGCAACAAAGTTGCCAAGTGGAATGTATTTTATTAGTATTAATGCAAAAGGTTCAAATTCAGAAAACAATTTTACAAAAGTTATTAAAGCCGTTCTTGTTAAATAATTTTTAAGGAGTGAATTAAAAGTGGTTAACATTATTTAAAATTTGGAATTGTTGAATTTATGAGATAAAAACGATTTCTAATTAAATATGGTTATAAAATAAAAATGCCCGACAAAATGCCGGGCATTTTAATGCTATCTTTAATAGTAATTTAAAGAACAATTACCGAGTTTTCATATCCAACATATCCAGAAGCAACTTGTTTATCAGCTTCCGATTCATTCATCCACACTTTACCATCTAGGAAATATTTGAATTGGTACTCTTTTCCCATTTCAAAAGTTTTTTGGATTGAGAACGAACCATCCTTTTTTAATTTTTTCATTTTGTCAGCATTTACATCCCAATTATTAAATTCACCAACTAGTGATGCCTCTGCAAATTCTTTTCCATCTTCAGATGAAATAGCAAAATTAACTTTACATTTATTCTGCTTCAATTGTGTTTTTTTTATAGACATAATATTCCTCTCTTATTTAAATAAATTATTTTTTTTGAATACTTAAATTTAATAATTTTCTTACTATTTTCTTCATATAATAATAAGTAATTCATTTGTTAACAATTTAATAACTTAATAATGCAGTTAATTGGAATTGTATTCACTTTTTGCAATCGTGTTATATGCCTCTTTTAATTCCAGCTCTAATTTATTATCAATCTCATCTACTGAAAAAACATCAGCGTAATGAAATACTCGTCTCTTTGAAATCCGTATCGTTTTTGTAATTTGCTTTATTTTAGATTCGTGTGCTAATTGAAATTCCAAATGGACTTTATTTCTCTTCAAATATATTGCAAGAAATGCAGATTTTGTTCTAACTTGAATTGATGTTTTAAGTGGAAGCAATTCAACTTCGCCAAAAGATGTTACCAAATCAAGAAGCTTATGAAATATTTTAACAATAAACTCTGGCTTATCCTCAATATGCTGTTCAATGGTTGATTGCTCACACGAATGGAATTGATTTGTAGCTCTAAATTCTCTTCCGCAGTTTGGGCAAACCCAACTCATGTTTTCTCCTAATACTTTAACAATTGTAAAAATAGTATATTGCATAATAAAAATAATTTTTCATTTAAGAATCTAATTCTGCTTTAAAAATTATTACCCAAAATAATCACTTAAGAAAGTTCAAAATTTTATGGCTGAAAACGTAACACCAGTAATATTAACCGCAATGGAAATCTCTTTAAGCTTTGGAGAACAAATAATTTTTGATAATGCTTCATTAAGCATTCACGAAGGAGATAGAATTGGTCTCGTCGGCAGAAATGGTGCAGGTAAATCTACTTTTCTAAAAATTATTTCCGATGAAATTAATCCAACCTCTGGAAATGTTGCTAAAAAGAAAAATCTAAATATCGGATTTTTAACACAGGATTTCACACTCAACAATTCCAAAAATGTTCTTGAAAACATAATGGACGGTGCTGAATCAATTCAAAACTTAATTCACGAATACGAAAAAACTCCTTATGATTCACCTAAACGAGAGTTGCTGGAAAAAGAAATAAATGAAAAAGATGCTTGGAATCTTGATAAACAGATTTCTGTTTTAATGAAAGCTCTTGATGCTCCAGCAAGAGAAACCGATGTAGCAATTCTTTCTGGTGGCGAAAAACGAAGAGTAGCACTCTGCCGTGCCCTAATTTCAAAACCAGAATTATTGATTTTGGATGAACCAACAAACCATCTCGACACCGACTCAATTGTTTGGATTGAGAATTTTCTTGCCAGTTACAAGGGAACATGCATTTTTGTAACTCATGATAGATATTTTCTTGACCGAATTGCGAACAGAATTGTGGAACTTTCCAACGGTTCGTTTTATTCGCACAAAGGAAATTACACAGACTATTTAATTAACAAGTCTGAACGACAAGCAATTGAAGAAGTAGAAGAAAGAAAACGACAAAATTTTTTGAAGCGCGAACTGGAGTGGGTGCGCCGTGGACCAAAAGCACGAACTACAAAATCAAAAAGCAGACTTGATAATTATTATGAAATTGAATCAAAAGAAAATTTAGAAGTTGAACTGCAAGTCGATTTAGTAATTCCTCCTCCAGAAAGACTAGGCAACAGAGTTGTTGAACTTAATAATGTTGGAATTGAACTTGGCGGCAAACAGCTCTTTGAAGGTCTTACTTTTGCTTTTCATTCTGGAAGAAGATTAGGAATTGTTGGGAAAAATGGAGTTGGTAAAACGACTCTTTTAAAAATGATACTTGGAGAAATTAAACCAGAAACTGGGCAAATTGAAATTGGTGAAAAAACAGAATTTAACTATGTTGATCAGTCACGACTAACACTAAATGACGATGATACTGTCATTGAAGCAATTGGGGAGGGTAATAATTCAATAAAATTTGGGAATAGAGACCTAAATATTTTCACTTACTTGCGAAGATTTCTCTTTACTGACGAACGAATAAACACAAAAGTTGGAAGGCTTTCCGGTGGCGAAAAAAGCCGATTAACTCTTGCAAGCATTTTGAAAAATGGAGGTAATTTTATAATTCTTGATGAACCAACTAACGATTTGGACTTACCAACGTTAAGAATTTTGGAAGAAGCTTTGCTTTCATTTAATGGTTGTGTTGTTGTAGTTAGTCACGATAGATATTTCTTAAATCGTGTGTGCAACGGTATTTTAGCTTTTGAAGATAATGGCAAAATCCATTTTAGCGAAGGAGATTACAATTATTATATCGAAAAGAAAAAACTAAGAAATTCGAAAAATATAATTGAGAATGAACCAATAAAACAAAAGGAAAGACAAGTAAAAGCATCCATTAAAAAACTATCGTGGAGCGAAAAAAAAGAATTAGATGAAATGGAAAAAAACATACTTGATGCAGAAGCTGAAGTTGAAAGAATTGAAGCAATTTTTTCCTCTCCCGATTTTTTTTCAAAATTTGCGGAGCAAACTAAAGAGTTAAATGAAAAGTTAAACATAGCAAAAGCAAAAGTTCATAAACTTTATGATAGATGGGAAGAACTAGAAAATATTAAGTCAATGGTTAATTAAATTTAGCCTTTCTGAAGTGAAAGGCTAAATTGTAATTTTTAGTTTTTAAGTGCTTCCAATTTTTTGTTTTCTTGAATTAGTATTTTGTCAAGGGCAAGCAGAATTAGTAATCTATTTTCAAGTTTTGCCACACCAGTTATATAATCAGAATCAACATTTGTTGTCATTTCTGGTGGTTGTTCAATTGTGGATGATTCAATTCGAAGAACTTCGCTTACCTCATCTACAATAAAACCAATACTCTTATTAAAATGTTCAACTACAATAATACGAGTATGGCTTGTGTTCTCAATCTCTGGAAAATTTAATTTTTCTCTTAAACTTATTACTGGAATTATTGAACCTCTTAAATTAACAATGCCTTTAATTGATTTTTGCAAATTTGGAATTTGAGTTATTTCCATCATTTTATTTATTTCTTTTACTTTGAATATATCAAATCCAAATTCTTCTTTCCCAAGCTTGAAAGTAACAAGCTGTAATATTACACTTTCTGCTGAGTCTTTTTCATTTTTTTCTGACATTTTTTCCTCCTACTTATTGCCAATGAGTTTTACATTATGGGCATTGGCTAAACCCCTTGTATATTTATTTTCATTATCTATTCGGAAACGTGCAACAAGTTGAGTAAGATTATCTGTTAGTGTATTCAAATCTTCAGCAGCAGAAGCAATTTGCTGCACACCAGCTGCAGATTCATTTGCCACATTATTTATTGCTTCAATATTTGTAGATACTTGCTCGGCTGTTGCTGATTGTTCTTCGCTTGCTGCCGCAACTTGATTTATTTGCATAGATACATTTTCTGCACTCAATAATATTGCATTAAGAACAACACCAACTTGGTCATTTAGACTTAATCCAACTTTTATTGCCTTTCCAGCTTCTTCCATAGAAGTATTTGCTTCCTTTGCTTCTAATTGAATTGCTTTTATTGTTTCAGCAATTTCCTTTGTTGCCTTTGTTGTTCTTTCAGCTAATTTTCTTACTTCATCTGCAACAACGGCAAAACCTCTGCCTTGTTCGCCTGCTCTAGCCGCTTCAATTGCAGCATTTAGCGCTAGAAGATTTGTTTGATCCGCAATATCATCAATTACTTGAGCTATTTCACCAATTTGATCTGTTTTATTTGTTAAGGAAGATATTTTATCACCTGTAATTTTAGAAGCATCTACAATTCTTTCCATTCCACTTTTTGCTGCGCTCAACTTTTCATTTCCATCCTTTGCTTGCTGGCTTGATTTAATTGAAGCTTCAGATGCTGTTGTGGCATTAGATGCTGTTTCAACAATTGTGCGCGACATCTCTTCCATTGCTGCGGCTACTTCTGAAGTTTGAGCGCTCTGTTCTTGAGCACCAGTTGCCATCTCTTCTGCTCTTGATGCAATTTGTGTGCTTGCTTTTGCCGTTGCCTCCACTGCCACACTTAAATCAAGCATAGTTTTGTTAAGCGAATCAACAACTGTATTAATGCTGTTTTTCATTAATTGGTGATCACCTTTATAATCTCCATTAACTTTTGTAGTAAAATCCCCTGTAGCTAAATAGTTAAGAACATCGGTGCTTTCTTTTAGTGGTTCAACAACTGCGTTCAAAGTATCGTTAAATCCATTTACTATTTCTCTGTAGCTTCCACGGTAATCATTACAATTACCTCTTTCTGATAATCTTCCTTCGGTGGCTGAATTTGTTAGTGAATTTACTTCTTGAATAAGTTTTCGTAGAGTATTAATTACTTGATTCATACTCTTCGATAAAATGTCATTTTCTGATTTTTCATTAGCCTCTTGATTCAACTCACCATTTGAAATCATTTCTGCAATATGGCTCTGTCCCTTTATAGAATTAACAATAGATCCAAATGATTTTTCAAGTTGTCCAATTTCGTCATTTGTTCGCGAATTAATTTCAATATTTATATCACCTGTTGAAAGCTTATCAGCTATCGAAGTAAGATTTTTAATTGGCTTAATAATTAGCTTCATAAGAAATATTGAGATTATTCCTAGAAAAAGTGCGCTCACAAGAAAACCGCCAATAATTACATTAAAGCGAGCATCATTTACTCTAGAGCTTACATCATCTTCTTTATATACCGTAAGAATATTATAATCCCACTTTTCATAATTCTTTATATTAATTTTCCAATCTTCATTTTCTCCGGACTTTTCATTTTCCAATATTCTATAAATTTCATCCGTTGTAATATTATTTGAGTTAAATAGCACTTTATTTTTATTGTCCATTATGGCAATAAAACCATTTTCAAGAATTTTGGAATTTGAAATTATCTTCTGAAGTCTATTCAAAGACGAAAGCTGATATCCTACGTACCAAATTCCAATTATTTCATTATTGTCATTTTTAATAGGTTCATAGCCTGTTAGATAAGGCTTATTTAATATTTCTACTAATCCATAATATGCCTTGCCATCTAAAATGTTTTTTATTGACTTCCCATTTGGATTAAGAATTGTTCCAATTGCCCTACTTCCATCATCTTGTTGAACATTCGTTGATATTCTAATAAACTCATCATTATATCTACTGAAAATGGTGGCGGTTCCACCAACAATACTCTTTAAATTGTCTACTAAGTCAAAGTTATTAGCAATGTTACTCTCCCCAAATAATATATCATTTGTTTCTTTTCCAACTACCTGGGTTTTAGTACCAATAGACGGAGTCCCTTTTGCTAGCGTAATTGATTTAAGCAGTTTCATTCCGCTTTGAACTTGCTGCATAACTAATTCATCGCTTAATTCTATCTCCTCAAGTATAAACTCGTTTCTATCTTTAATATTCTTGGATAATTGTTCATAAATACTTGCTTCTTCATAATGTGATACTATTAATGTTATTACTAAAAAAGAGACGAAAATTATAGGAGTAGTAACAATTAAAAATTTGGCTGATAACTTTTTTTTCATTTAGAGACCTATTTTATATGCAAAAACATTATTCAATTTTTGCTAATTATGTTAAATTAAAAACACTTTTTGTTCTTGAAATTCCAAAAATAAATTTTGAAGCCAAATATCTTATGATTATAAATCATGCTTAATGATTAAATATCGATTCCTTAGTAAGAACAAAATTGAATTTATCAATTTTCTAGTATTTCCTAAAAATACTTTAATTGCGTAAAGAATACTAGTTTATTTATTTTTGTAAACATTTACTTATTTCTCCCAATCAATAAGCCTTTACCTTTATCTAGATAATTATTTTTTGTTGAGTCAAGTTTAAATTGCTCAACTATTTTACTTAAGTTTTCAGTTAATCTGTTTAAGTCTTCAGAAGCAGAAGCTATTTGTTGAACTCCAACCGCCGATTCATTTGCCACATTATTTATTGATTCAATATTTGTAGACACTTGTTCGGCGGTGGCTGATTGTTCTTCGCTTGCTGCTGCAACTTGATTTATTTGCATTGTAACATTTTCGATGCTTTCCAAAATTTGTGATAAAACTTCACCAACTTCTGTGTTTAATCGTAATCCGTTGCTTACTGCTTCTTGTGCTTCTTTTGTTGAGTTATTTGCGTCTTTTGCTTCCAATTGAATTGCTTTAATTGTCTCAGCAATTTCTTTAGTTGCTTTTGTTGTATTCTCTGCTAGTTTTCTAACTTCGTCAGCTACAACAGCAAAACCTCGTCCATGTTCACCTGCACGTGCTGCTTCTATTGCTGCGTTAAGTGCTAATAAATTTGTCTGATCTGCAATATCATCTATTACTTGTGCTATTGCTCCAATTTGTTCTGTTTTAGTTGCCAACGAAGTTATTTTCTTTCCAACATCGGCTGTGGAATTTACAATATTCTCCATTCCTTTTTGTGAAGCTGCTAATTTTGCATTTCCTTCATTTGCTTTTTCACTTGCTTCACGTGATGCTTCAGCCGCTGATGTTGCATTACTTGCTGTTTCAACTACTGTGCGTGACATTTCTTCCATCGCCGCCGCAACTTCTGCAGTTTGCGCACTTTGTTCTTGTGCACCCGCTGCCATTTCTTCGGCACTTGATGATATTTGTGTGCTTGCACTTGCTGTGGCAGCAACCGCTTCGCTAACTTGGTAAATCATATTTTTAATATTTGTTACGGTTAAATTAAAGCCATTAAATAGTTTTGCAATATCGTCATCTTCTTTTTCTGATTTAACTTGTGCAGTTAAATCACCCGATGAGAATTTTTCCATTTCAGCTAAAATTACTTGGGTACTTTTTGCTAAGTAATTTTCTCTATTTTTCATTTCTGAAACATCGGCTACATATTCTAATGCCCCAATAATTTTGCTGTTTTTATCTTTTACCGGTGCTCCTGTGTACATAATAGAAAGATCACTTCCATTTGGGTGTGCTTTAGTCTCTTCTGTTACAATTTTATCATTTTTCATGGCTTGAGCCAGTGCACATTTCTCTGTTCCACAGTGGTCTGTTTTAAATTGATTATAGCATTTTTTTCCAATTAAGGATTTTTGCTCAGAGCCTACAACTTTTGCCCCAGCAGGATTCATATATTCAATATTAAATTCTTTATCAATAATCATTATCGGAGTTGGAATTGTTTCAAGGTAACCAATTTGAACGCTAATTTTTTCAATCATTAAGTCAAAAGCTTTAGCAAGAGTTCCAAATTCATCTTTTGATTGGATATTTGCTTCAACTGAATAATCGCCTTCAGATACTTTATTTGCAACATTTGTAAGTTGCTTTAACGAATTAGAAATAGTTTTGGAAATGTAATAAGCATAAAGGATTCCTAGTGTTAGTGAAATGAGCAAAACAATTAACTTCATTTTAGATGCAGTTTCTGCAGCCGCTTCTCTATCATACATCATTGAGGTAATTAATGGCTCAATTTTTCGAACATCCTCTCGTAATATTTCAATGTTTGCACTTATATCATTAACCGCTTTTGCAGCAATTAAAAAATTCTTTTGATAATAATCAACCCTTGATTTCATTTTCAATTTAACCGCTTCAGTATATGGTGAACTTCCAATATTTGAGTAAAATTCAGTTATTGAATTATTAAATTGTGTAATGTGCTTTTCATTTTTTCGCAAAAAGAAATCTTTTTCATGCCGTCTTAAAGTTAGAAGATCTGCAAGTAATGTTTTATTCTCAGTTTCAACTATTTGGGATTCTAATTCATGAATGCTTATGCGAAGTTTTCCTTCTGCGCCAGAATTTTCATCAAGACCTCTTTCTTTCATGAGATAAACAATTTTGTGAAACGCTTCTTTATAGGCTTCTACATATTTAACAATTGAGCCTGCAATTTCTTCATCTTTATATGGTTCAATTAAAGAATCCAGATTAGCTAATGCTAAATCCACTTTATCAATATAAATAAGATCTTTGCGCTCAAAAAAATCTTTTTCACTTCTTCTTGCTTCAAGCATTGATATATCAATATTACTGACATCGTCATTTTCCACCATTGAGTTTATTTCTTTTTCTTGGAATATTGTAAATACACCAATTAATAAAAAGATTACACCAATAAGGGAAAAGATTTTACCTTTTACCGATAAATTTTCAACAAATTCTAATTTCATTTCACAGACTCCTTTTTACTTTTTTGTATTTAAAATTCAATTTCCGTTAGTAATTGCAAAAATGCAGATAGCCCGTGCGATGATTCATGAGATTCTGCCAAAATAAATTTTTCGGTTGAAAGATAGAAACCATAATTATCATTTCTCAAAAAATGATTTCCTTCATCTTCAATTTTTAATAAATCCTCAAATTTGGAAGTTTATATTAAGCGCATACCAAACCCCCTCGTCCAACTTCAACTCCACAAACTACCTTTTTTGTTGTATTTGCTTCAACAACCGTTTTACGAAAAGAGGATAAGTCATCACCATATTTTGAAACTTTATGCAGTCTTAAAAAGGAAATTGCTGGTGGGGCATAAAATTGAAATTGTTGAATATTAAAATCACCTTTCAATTTGCTATCAAAAAGCGGAAGCAGGTGTTCCTGTAAACCAAGCCTATCTTGCCACGCAAATAGTTGAAGTGTTTCTTTATCATTTAATAACAATTCTGCTGCCATTGTAAGGTTTTCCTTATCAATATCAACTAATGATTTAAGGTCTTATGAAACTTCACTATTCAATTTATTACTAGATTTTTTACAAATCTGATTTAGCTCAAAATAGCTAATTGCACTTCTGACCAAAACCAAAATAAATAATCCACTACTATCATAAAAGTATAAAAAACTTCAAAGATTTCATAATCCTATGCATGATAATCTTTTTTTGTTGACATATAATCATTATCGAAAGTAGTTTAATAATTTAAACAGTAGTTTCTTAGTAAGCCATAATTATTTCGGTTCTCTTTTTTTAGCTAATATTAAAACAAAAATATCCTATATTTTAGAAATGATAAAAGAGAATTTTTCAATCAAAAATATAGTCTAGTTTTTTGAGATTTTTGTCTCATTTTTTATTGGCAAGTTCCGAAATTGGAATAAAAAATCTGGGTACATTTGAACGTTGGAGATTATTAAATAGTTAACAAATATCCCGTTATTTCGTGATAAGTAAATATTTAACTGGAGATATAATTTTTATTAAAAGGTATGAAAATGAAAAACAGACTAATTACATTACTTTTTTCAATAATAATATTATTCGGTTGTGAAGATAATTCCACAAATAATAGAATTGAAAATTTAAATGGTGTTTGGGAAAATACAGATGAAAATGCAAAAAAGTCAAGCAATGGCAAATGGATTCCAAACAATTTACATATTGCTAATACAGAGCAAGAAAATATTATTCGTGTTCGCATTTTGGATCCTATTGCTTGTACAGATTCCTATCCAGAAATGAAAAATTCAAAAATTGAATTTTCGCAGTACGGTTTGAATTTAAGTGTTTTATTTACATCGGATATTACTGCAAAATTTACAATAGAAAATAAGGATTCATTAATATCATACACTTTATACAAAACAGATAAAGAAACATATTTTGGTCCTTGCGATTAAAATGAAGTGATAGAATACGTGAATTCTGCAATTTATTTGTGGGCTAAAAACAAAAAAGCGTTTATATGGCTTGTAAATACACATAAAAAATATGCTGAAAAATTGGATGCTATTATTGAAGAAAGAGAAGTTGAAATAAAAAATAGATAATTTTTCGTTTTTACCCTTTATTCAGAAAGTATAGAAATACGAAAAAACGTCCACGGTTTTAGAAACCTTGGACGTTTATAATTTTGTTCAGAATGAATTTAAAATCATATATGTTCTATTCTTTTACAACAAAAAATACTTGCTAATATTATAAGTAAGATATGACATAATCCAAGCGACAGTCATGGTGTAACTGGCATAGAAAGCAGTCCATTTCCATTCGCCAGCTTCTTTGTGAAATACAATTGTAGCGGCAGCACATGGAATATAAAGCAGAACAAAGACCATTAAAGATAAAGCAACAGCTTGATTATAGTCTGGATTTGCCAGCAATCTTTCTCTTAACTCATGCGAATTTTCATCAACATCACCAAGAGAATAAAGAGTTCCCATTGTGGAAACTACAATTTCTTTAGCCGCAATTCCGGAAATGAGAGCAATTCCTAGTTTCCAATCAAAACCCAATGGAGCAACAACTGGTTCTAGTAATTTTCCAAGGCGACCAGCAAAAGAATATTCAAGCTGTTTTGTACCTTCTTGAAAGTTTAGCTTCTGAAATATTTCTTTTTTTTCATTTTCATCGTACTTGGATGAATTAGTTACGTCCTGTTTTATTTGCGAATATTCAACTGTTATTTCCTCGCTTTTAGGATAATTGCTCGCGACCCAAATTAATATTGAAGCAGTAAGAATAATAGTACCAGCTTTACGCAAATAAAGTGAAGCTTTTTGCCACATTTGCATAATTAATACTTTAAATGACGGCATTCTATAAGGTGGTAGTTCCATTACAAAAGGTTCAGATTCACCTTTAAAAACTGCAGTTTTAAGTAAACGTGCTGTAATTAAAGCAATTAAAATACCAAGCATATAAATTCCAAAAAGAGCATTTCCAGCCTGTGATGCTCCAAAGAAAGTGCCAGCAATTAAAATATATACAGGAAATTTTGCACTGCAGCTCATAAACGGAATTATAAGAAGAGTTGTAATTCTATCACTTTTATTTCGTAAAGTTCTAGTTGCCATAAATGCAGGAACAGAGCAACCAAATCCAGTAATCATTGGAATAAATGATTTTCCATGCAGACCAACTTTGTGCATTACTTTATCAATTACAAAAGCTGCGCGTGCCATGTAACCAGTTCCTTCCAAAAAGGATAAAGAAAAAAAGAGAATCATAATATTTGGAAGGAAAACAAGAACGCCCCCAACTCCAGCAATTATACCATCAACCACAATTGAGCGAGCCGTTGGTTCTTTAATTACCATTGAGGCAGCTGAACCAAACCATGAAAAAAATGTGTCAATCCAATTCATGGGTGCTTCGCCAAGAGTAAATGTTAGCTGAAAAATTCCCCACATGAAAAATATAAATAAAGGAAGTCCAGTAATTCTATTTATCAAAATTGAATCAATAACTTCGGAAGTGTTCATTTTCTTTTTTTGCGGGTATTTTACAGTTTCCTTAATTGCACCACGAATTAAAGCATGGCGTTCTTCTTTAAGCATCAATTCTGGGTCGCTATCAAATTTTTGATCAATTTCTTTAATTGCCGCGGCAAGAATATTGTTAACTTTTATCCAAACAGGATATTCCTTAACAATTTTATAAACATCTTTGTCGTTTACAAGTAATTTAATTGCAAGCCAGCGAGGATAATATTTTTGCGAAAGTTCTTCATCTTTTGAAATAACAGAAATAATTTTTTCAATATATTCCTCCATTAAAGCAGAGAATGTAAGCTTATTTTTCTTGATGGAAATTTTATCAGTAAATAAATCGACAATATGATTTAATAGGTCGTTAATACCAAGACCAGTAACAGCTGAGGTTGGAATTAAATGTGTTCCTAGAAGCTTTTCCAATTGTTCAAGATCAATTATCGTTTCTTGTTTTTCTAACTCATCATACATATTTAATGCTACAAGTAAATTGGCTTGCACATCAATTAATTGAGTTGTTAAATATAAATTTCGTTCAAGGTTGGTTGAATCAACAACATTAACAACAACATCTGGTTTGCCAGTTAAAATATATTGGCGCGTAATTACTTCTTCGGGCGAATAGGTTGTTAAACTGTATGTGCCTGGCAAATCTATAATCTTTATTTCGTAACCATTGTGGCTAACAGTTCCTTCATATTTTTCTACCGTAACACCAGAAAAATTGCCAACTCTCTGATTTCCACCAACTAATTTATTAAAAAGCGAGGTTTTGCCACTATTTGGATTTCCAACTAAGGCTACAGATATTTCTTTTCTTTCCATAAATAATTTATATTAGAAATTAGAGATATAAAATCTGGGAATATGAACACGAGTCTCTAATCATGTGTCTCAAGTCTTATTTCTTACATCTAACCTCTAAACATTCCCCAACGTTTTTTATTAGTTTGATGGTGTTTGTCAATCTCAACAATTTTTACGACAATTCCTCTGGCTTCTTCTAAGCGGAGCGAAAGATTAAATCCATTTATTAAAATTTCAACTGGGTCGCCAAGTGGTGCTACGCGTAGTACTTTTAATTTAACACCTTTTACCAATCCCATGTCCAAAAGTCTAAAACGAACATCACCTTTTGCTCCCATTTTTGTTACTTCAACAACATCAGATACCTTAACTTGGTCCAAAGTTAAAATTGGCTCTTCATTGCATTCAATTAATATTTTGGAAGCAAGCTCGCGACCTAGTTTAATTTCAGAATTGTTGTGTTCAATAACTATTCTTCCGCGTCCATTTTCTTTGGATTTAAAAAGAATTTCATCACCAATTTTTAAGCCTAATGATGCAATGTTGCTGTTTGCACCAATACCGCCAATAATTTCAGAAATTTTAGCAGTGTAATTTGGCGCGCAATATGTTAATCTTGTTAAATTCACTATTTAAACTTAATCTAAATAAGGAATAAAAGCAATTTTAACAAAACATATTTGTAGAAAGTTATAACAAAGAGAGTTTTTTAGTACTTGTAACTCAATAAAAATCATTATATTTTAGTAAATATGCAAGGAAGTCTTTAATAATTCTACTATAAAGCGGTATTTCAAAATACTAGGCTTGAAATTATTTTGGGCTATTATTAAATAAATTATTCCCCAATTAGGATTATGATATATAAGTTTTTTTCAATATTTAAAAGTATTACACTTATTTTTATAGTAAGTTTTATTACAGTATGTAATTATGCGCAAACCACAACCGAGCATGAAAATCTTTTCAAAAATATAAGCGGAAATGAAAGAATTGATTCACTAAATAAATATGCTTCCAATTTAACAAGAAGCAAACCAGAATTAAGAAAATCAATTGGCAAAGAATCTTTTGAATTAGCTAAAAAGGCAAATTATAATCTGGGGCAAATTCAATCACTTTTTAATATCGGTGCTGGTTTTTTCCATGCACTAGAGCGTGATTCTGCATTATTTTATTACAAAAAATCGTATAACCTTTCCAAAGCAAGCAAAAACGAAATCTGGATTATGAATCTTTCAATGAATCTTGGTCAAACGTATTCAGATAAATATCAGTTTGATTCAGCCACTGCATATTATAATATTTCACTAGAAAATGCAAACAAAGTTAAAGATACCTCCGCAGTTGGTTTTGTATATAACTCTATTGGCGTAACATTATGGAAAAAAGGGGAATTTGATAAAGCAATTGAGTTTTATAAAAAAAGCTTAAATGTTCTTATAAAACTAGCAAATGATAGGCGGATTGCCATTTCGTTAAATAATATTGGAGCAGCTTATTATCAATTAGGTAATTATAATATTGCTCTTGAATATTTTATTGAGTCATCAAAATATAGGAAAAAGTATTCCAGTTTAAACTCGCCAGTATTATTAAATAGCATTGGATTAATTTATCTTGAATTACAAGATACCGCTCTTGCGTTTAATTACTTTACCGAAGCTTTAAGCAATGCTAAAACGTTAAATTCAATTCTTGGACAAGGATACTCGTACTTAAATTTTGGGGACTATTACTTCCGTCAAAAAAAATATAGTCTAGCACTTGAGTATTTATCAAGAGCTAAACCGTTTTACGCAGAATTAAAAGATCAAAATGGAATAGCCAAAATTCTGAATAGGATTGGGCTTGTATATCTTGAAACAAATCAGATTCAATTAGCTGAAAAAAGTTTTTTAGCCGCTTATAAGAAAAGCAAAATTAATGAATTGAAACAATCAGAGATCGAATCATTCATAAATTATATAAGGATTCAGATTCAAAGGGGTGAATATGATTTGGCTAAGGTAAATCTTGAAAACACATATATAAAGGCTGAAAAACAGAATCTTAGTGATAGTAAACTTCAAATATTAAGTCTTCATTCAACACTATATGAAAAGATAAGTAATTATAAAAAAGCATTTTATTACCGTAATTTATATGAAAAATTAAAAGAAAGTTTATTTAATGAAAAGAGTCTGAGAATAATTACTGATTTGAAGGAAAAATATGAAGCTGATAAAAAAGAGAAAGAAAATATTTCACTTCAATATCAAAATAATATTCAGAAACTCGAAATAGAAAATCAAGCAAGGGAAAAATTATACATTATTGTTGTATCTATATTTTCCTTTTTCGTAATTGGGTATTTGATTTATTTAAATACTTTAAGAAAACGACGAAATGTTGGATTGTTATTGGCAAAGAAAGAAGTTGAAATAATCAATAAAAAATTAAATGAAACAAACAAACAGCTACAGAACTTGAATTCCACAAAAGATAAATTCTTTTCTTTAATTTCACATGATTTAAAAAATCCTTTTGGCACTCTTTTGGGCGCTACTCAAATTCTTAAAAATGAAGACGGAGATTTAACCGAAGAAGATAAAAAGGAATTGATTGATATAATTGCAAGTGATTCTGAGAGATTATACGCATTATTAGAAAATTTATTGTTTTGGGCAAACTCACAAACTGGAAAATTGAAAGCAAAAAAAAGCGAAATAGAACTTTATCCAATAATTAATGATATCTCTAATTTACTTAAATCCAATGCGGAGAATAAGGAAATAAAGATTATGTTAAATATTCCAGAAAATTTAATGATAAATTTTGATGAATTTATGTTTAGCACAATTATTCGTAATTTAATTATAAACGCAATTAAATTTTCATTTCGCAAAGGAAAAATTACAATTGAAGCCACAGAAAATGGGAATAAAATTCATCTAAAAATAATGGATGAAGGAATTGGAATAGAAAAAGAAAATTTGCATAAATTATTTGATGAAGGCTCTGCATTTAAACAAAATGGCACCGAAAAAGAAAAAGGTACGGGTTTGGGCTTAATTTTATGTCGAGATTTTATGAAAGAAAACGACGCCACCATAAATGTTGAAAGCGAGCTAACAAAGGGCACTACTTTTGAACTCATCCTTCCAAAAGTTGAATAGCTTAATAATTTTTTTGAATCTCACTTTTGTTTCTAAAAATGTCATAATAAATAACAAACGTCAAAAGATAAATTTCAAAAAAAATAGCAAAAACTAATAACCAAAACCCAAACTCATTATTATTGAATGAATCATGCATAAAAAAGAAAAAAGTTTGGATATTAGAAATTGTAATTTGGATATTATTTGGTTTTTGTGATTTGTCATTTTGTCTTTCAAAACGAATTTTACGGTTACTGAGCTGGGAGAAGTATTCGTAACCAAAACTATGGACTTACTCTTTATAGTGGTTTATTTATTTAAACATTATGCTTAATTATTTGGGTTTTTAAAATTAAACTTTATATTTTTGATTACTAGTATTAGTTTTTATTAATATAATAATAACCTGGATTTTAGAATGAAAAATGTATTAATCCTTGGGGCAGGACAAAGCTCTCCCTATTTAATTTCTTACATGTTAAATGAATCAGAAAAGTATGATTGGAAAGTAAATGTTGCCGATTATAACTACGATGCTGCAATTGAAAAAATTGCAAATCACTCTAATGGTACAGCAGTTCAGTTTGATGTTAACGATGAAACATTGCGTAATAAACTTATTGAAGAGGCTGATGTTGTAGTTAATTTATTAGCGCCACCATTTCAATTTTTAATTGCCTCAGACTGTTTAAAACACGGTAAATCAGTAATTTCAGCTAGTTATGAAAACAAAAAAGTTGCTGCTTTAAATAATGAAGCAAAAGAAAAAGGAATATTAATTTTAAATGAAATGGGTTTAGATCCTGGAATTGACCATATGTCGGCAATGTCTTTAATTCAAAAAATTCATGATGAAGGAGGCTTTGTTACCAGTTTCATTTCATATGGCAGCGCAGTTCCTGCACCAGAAGTTAAGTCAAATCCATTAAATTATTGCATCACTTGGAATGCTAGAAATGTGGTTATGGCGGGTGAAATGGGCGCAATTTATTTGGAAGAGGATAAAATTAAAATGATTCCATATAGTCAACTTTTTAGCAGCACAAATGAAGTTGAGGTTGATGGAGTTGGAAAAATGGAAGCTTATCCAAATAGAGATTCGGTTGTTTATCAAGATATTTTTCAGTTAGAAAAAGTTAAAACAATGATTCGAGGAACGCTAAGATTTCCTGGATATAGTGAGCTCTGGAGCCAGATTGTAAAATTAGGAATTCCTAATGAAGGATTGGAAATTCCCAAATTAAGCCAAATGACTTATAGTCAATTTACAGAAATGTTTGTTCCATTAAATACAAATGGAATAAAACTAGAAGAACGAGTAGCCAACTTTTTGAAAATATCTCCTACCGGCGTAATAATGGATAAATTAAAATGGCTTGGATTATTTGATAATAAAATAATTGGTGGAAATATAAAAACATCCGCTGGTGTAATGCAAAAGATTTTGAGTGACAAACTTCCTCTTCCAAAAGGAGAACGTGATATGGTAATTCTGATGCATGAGTTGGAGGCAGAATTTCCAAAAGAAAATAAGAAGCGAAAATATATTTCAACCTTGGTTGATTATGGCGAGCCAAATGGAATTACCTCCATTGCAAAAACAGTTGGTGCGCCAGCTGCAATTGCCGCAAAATTAATTCTATTAAACGAATTACCTGTTACAGGAACACACATTCCTACTCATCCGATAATTTATACAAGAGTATTAAAAGAATTGGAAGCTTTAAAATTGAAATTTGATGAAAAAGTTGAAGAGATTATTTAATCCCAGAATATGCATTAGAAAAGCTTTAATGCATATTCGACTAACTCGCTCTAAGCGTTTGTACCATTGTTTACTTAACCTTACTTCACTCCGCTCAGTAACCATTTGGGTACAAACGCTAAGACCGAGTATGTCGGGGCAAGTTCGCTTCTATATTAATTACTCTATTTTAAATATTGTTAATTTTAATCCTATTGCATTATCCAGGTTAATTGTTATAAATTTAATAAGCCTAGTGATAATAGCCAGGCTTATTAAAACTTTTAATATTTCAATCACAATAGAGTTTGCGCAAAAATAATGCATCTGTTATTCTCACTCCTTAAAAATTTTGCTTGCAGTGACAAAGTGGTAAATACTTTTTTTGAAGAAATTTCAATTTTCATTAATCAATAAAGAGCTAATATTTCTTTGAACCAATTAGTCAAAACGTTTAAGTTTTTTGCTTCTAATTAAACTTCTGAGACTAATACTCTACTCTTTTTGCGTAACATGATTTAGGATATGTTTTTGTCGATGTAATATTCAATATAAAACCATCAAATACGCAGCTTTTAATTACTATTTTGAATTTAAAACCTTAATAATATTACAAAATATAATCCAAAATAATCGTTTGGCTAATTAACTCCAATATTTTCATGTTTAGAATTTATTATATTTACACATTAAATATTCATGAAATAGGATAAAATGAAAGAACCTAATGTAAATGTAGCTATTATGGCAAATAATGAAATATTGTTTGAATTATATGGCGAATTTGAATGCTCATGCGCTAAATCGAAATGCAGTGGAAAATATACCGCAAAATATGAAAATGGAATAATTTCAATTACAAGCAATTCTGAAACTTTCGTTGTAGCAAATAACACAGTTTTTAATGCGGTAAATCTTTATTCGGATACTTTTCTTTTAAGAAATGTTTTAATTGGGAAAGATTTTCATTGGCAGAAAAAGGAAAATCAGCGTTTTCAAGGTTCACTAAAATTTATTATTGAAAAAGATGTACTTACTGCAGTTAATGTAATTCCTGTTGAATCTTATTTAACAAGCGTAATCTCATCCGAAATGAATGCTACAAGTTCGCACGAACTATTAAAAGCTCATTCCATTATTTCAAGAAGCTGGCTATTAGCTCAGATGGATAAAAGCGTTGATATAATTGCTTCTAATCAGCAATATAAATCCGAAATTAAAACAGAAGATGAATTGGTTAAATGGTACGACAAAGAAGACCATACTTTGTATGATGTTTGTGCCGATGATCACTGCCAGCGCTATCAAGGAATGACCAAATTTCATGCGCACAACGCTCAAGAAGCTGTTGCTCAAACTCGTGGAATGGTTCTAAAATATAACGATAAAATTTGTGACGCTCGGTTTTCTAAATCGTGTGGAGGAATTTCGGAATCTTTCGAAAATGTTTGGGAACCAGTTGTTCATCCTTATTTGCAAAAAATTATTGATTATAAATTTGCTCCAGAAGAATATGATCTCGATTTAAGAAAAGAAAAAGCTGCAACAACATGGATTAAAAATAATCCTCCAGCATATTGTAATACAACTGATGAGGATGTTCTTGCACAAGTTCTTGTTGATTATGACCGCACTACAAAAGATTTTTATAGATGGAAAGTTGAATACACACAAACTGAAATATCAGAATTAATTAAGCGAAAATCCCAAATGGATTTTGGTGATATTATTGATTTAATTCCTATTGAACGAGGACATTCTGGACGTTTGATTAAGCTTAAAATTGTAGGTACTAAAAAAACTTTAATAATTGGTAAAGAATTAGAAATTAGAAAAGTACTCTCAAAAAGTCATTTATATAGCTCGGCTTTTGTTGTTGATAAAGAAAACGTTGTTGATGGAATTCCACAAAAATTTGTTTTAACTGGTGCAGGTTGGGGACATGGAGTTGGTCTTTGCCAAATTGGTGCGGCAGTTATGGGAGAAAAAGGATTTTCATTTGACGTTATTTTACTTCACTACTTTAAAAATTCTGAGATAAAAAGAATTTATGATTAGAAAGCAATAGAATGGTTCTTCTTAATCCAACAATCCTTTTAGGATTATTAGCTGCATCAATTCCTTTAATTTTGCACTTTCTTAACTTGCGCAAAATAAAAAAAGTGGAGTTTAGCACACTTGCATTTTTGAAGGAATTGCAAAAATCCAAAGTCAGAAAAATTAAAATTAAGCAGTTGTTACTACTTTTAATAAGAATTTTAATAATTGTATTTTTAGTGCTTGCATTTGCAAGACCAACTTTAGAAACCACAACTATTGGTGGAATAAGTTCAAACGCAAAAACCACCGCAATAATTATTGTTGATAACTCATTTAGCATGTCAGTTGTGGATGAAAAAGGCTCATTCTTAAATCAATCAAAAGTAATAGTTGGCAATCTAATTTCGTCTTTTGAAAGTGGCGACGAAGTCTATTTAATATTAACTTCAGAAGGTAAAAGCAAATCGTACCCAACTACTCAAAATATTGAAGCAGTTGGCATTTCATTTATTACTAGTTCATTAAGCAAATCGCTAAAAATTGCCTCCGAAATTACAAGTGAAACCAAAAATCTTAATAAAGAAGTTTATATTTTCTCCGATCTTCAAAAAAGTACATTTTTTGAAAATGATTCATTGAGTGAAAATTTTAATTTTTCAGAAACTAAATTCTATCTTTTCCACTTTAAAAGTGAATCGGTAAATAATTTGGCTGTAACTAATCTAAAATTAAACAACCAAATTTTTGAATTAAATAAAGAAGTAGGAATAACCTCAGAAATTACTAATTTCTCTAATGCGAATATTGTAAACCGATTAAATTCGCTATCTTTAAATGGAAAACGTGTAGCCCAAAAAAGTATTTCTGTGGATGGTAAACAAACGATAAGTGAAGAATATCAAGCAACGCCAGATATAACTGGCATAATTGAAATTGAAACCAATTTAGAAGATGATGCAATTAAGCATGACAATAGTTTTTACAGTTATATATCAATACCAGATAAAATAAATGTGCTTTTAATTAGCAATTTGGCTGATGAGTTATTGTTCGTAAAATCCGCACTAATGTCAAATTATAGTACCTCAATCGATTTGCAAAGTATTAAACCAAGCGAACTCAGAGGTATAAATCTAGACAATTATAATTCGCTTATTATTTCTGGAGCCGTTGATGATAATTATTTAGCGAAAATTGTAGAATATATTTCGGGTGGTGGAAATGTTATTCTTTTCCCTTCACCAAATCCAATCCTTCATGAAGAGAATAAGTTTTTATCGTTGTTAAATATGGCACCAATTAATAGATTAGCAACAAGTGAAAATAGAGTGTCAATAAATACATTTGATAAAATTGATTTTAATCATGCAATATTTAATGGAATTTTTGCAGAAAAAACGCAAGAAATTGAATCGCCAACTTTCTATAAATATTACAAATATTCGCCTAGTGGAACTGGAAGGACAATTATTCAACTTCAGGATAATTCATCTTTTTTGAGTGAATATAGATTGAATAAAGGAAAAATTTTGTTTTTTAATACTTGTCCAATTTTAGAATGGAGCAACTTTCCATTTAAAAATATTTTTGCTCCATTAATGAATCGTTCTATTAGTTACTTGGCGTCCAATTTCTCAAATGACGAAAGCAATATAGCAGGCAGAAATATATCTGTTAATATTTCAAAAAGAAAATCCAATCAAATAAAAATTGTAAGACCAGATGGAAGTGAAGAACTGATAAATATTGGTGATGAAAAAACGATTTATTTAAATTATAGCAATACAAATCTTGTTGGTATTTATAAATTTTATTCAAACAATATTTTGTTGGATATAAAAGTTGTTAATTTTAATAGTTCTGAATCTAATCTTGAAACAATTTCCGCAGAAATCTTTTCTGGAATGGTTGAAAAAGAATCAAATGTTGTTTTTGAAATTAGTTCATCGGACGATTATAAAGCAAAAATTGCTAGTTCAAGATATGGTTCAGAATTGTGGAAGTTATTTTTAATTTTAACTTTAGCATTAGCTTTGCTTGAAATGTATATTTCACGAAGTAGTAAAAAAGATTTAGCAGAATTGTAAAGGATAAATATGTTTGAAGGAAAAGAAATTGTAATGGAAAAGGCAATGCTGGTTTCAATTAAACAGCAGAATGAAAGCAAATTTGTTGTTGAGGAGCACCTTGATGAATTAGAAATGTTAGCAGATACTGCCGGCGCCGAAACAATTTTGAAAGTAATACAAGAGAAAACAAGTCCAGATAAAGTGTTTTTTGTTGGAAAGGGTAAAGCCGAAGAGCTTGCAGAATTGGCTGAATTAAACGATATAGTTTTGGTAATATTTGATGCGGATTTATCACCCACTCAAGCTCGTAATTTGGAAAAAGTTATTGATAGGAAAATAATTGATAGAAGTGGACTAATTCTGGATATTTTTGCTTCGCATGCAAAAACAAAGCAATCCAAAACACAAGTAGAACTTGCCCAGCTTCAATATATGCTTCCAAGATTAACACGTGCATGGACCCACCTTTCAAAGCAGCATGGTGGAATTGGAACTAAAGGTCCTGGCGAAACTCAAATTGAAACAGACAGACGTATGATACGCACTAGAATTTCAAAATTAAAAGAGATTTTAAAAACTATTGATAAACAAGATAAAACAAAAAGTATGAACAGAAGTGAGTTTCTAAAAGCTTCACTTGTTGGATATACAAATGCAGGAAAATCAACTTTTATAAATTTGCTTACTGATGCTGGTGTTCTTGCAGAAAATAAACTTTTTGCAACGCTAGATTCCACTACACGAGCATTTGAGTTGGAAAAGGATAAGAAAATTTTAATTAGCGACACAGTTGGTTTTATACGCAAATTGCCTCACAACTTAGTTGCTTCTTTTAAGTCAACCTTAAATGTTGTAAAAGATGCGGATATTATTTTGCATGTTATTGATATTTCACATCCATTTTATGAAGATCACATAAAAGTTGTTGATGAAACTTTAGCAGAGTTGGGATGTTCCGAAACTCCACAGATAAAACTGTTTAATAAAATTGATGTGTTAGAAGAAAAGAATAAAATTAAATATGTTAGAGATAAATATGATAATGCTATTTTAATTTCTGCAGAACGTGGGATTAATATATCGGAAGTAAATAAAAAATTAATCGAGTTTTATGAAAATAATCATAAACAAAAGAAGATAACGCTTAATGCAACTCAATCCAAAATAATTTCACAAATTCATGCAATGGCTGATGTTTTAAGTATTGAGTATATAGATGACAAAGTAGAAATAACATTTAGAGCGGATAAAGCAAATTACAGCAAGCTTGAAAAAATAATTGGAAATGATTTGGGTTAGCTGTTATACTTCAACTGGTAAATTAATATGAATAGCATCCGCAAATTCTTTAACTAAATGCCAATTAGTTTCATCTTCAAAGAAATTACCGGTGATGATAACACTTGCACCATTTTCAACTTTTTCGCGTGCAGTTTTGCTGTCTTTAATTCCACCACCAACAATTATCGGTATTGATATTGCAGAAGAAACCATTTTAATCATTTCATTCGGAACTGTTTTTTTGGCTCCTGAACCACCTTCAAGATAAACATATTTCATTCCAAGATATTCAGCTGCAAGTGCTGTTGCAGTTGCAATTTCTGGTTTGTTTCTTGGAATTGGAGAACTTCCGCTCATATATTCGGCAGTTGTTTTCTTTCCAGATTCAATTAACATATAACCAGTTGAAATTGCTTCAAGACCATTTCTTTTTATAATAGGAGCTGCTATTACATGAGTTCCAATAAGGTGTTCAGCATTTCTGCCGCTAATTAAAGAGATAAAAAGAATTGCATTAGCTTTTGATGATACTTGGCTAACACTACCTGGGAACAAAATTGTTGGAAGTGAGCTAACATTAGAAATTGTTTCAAGAACCTCGTCCAAAATATTGGACATCATCAAACTGCCGCCAACTAGAAAGCCATCGACTCCAGATTTTTCACAATGGCGAACAAAATTAATTAATTTGTCACCACTAATTTCATCTGGATCTATTAGGATTAAGTAAGCTGCCCCTTTTTCCAAAATAGTTTTATTTATTTTTTCTTGAACTTTCATAAATCCTTGTTTTAATAAATATAAATTTAATAATTATTTATATATTTTAAGCAAAAAAACAACTTAAAAACCCGTAATACAAAAATAAGCAAATATTATATAAGTTAAAACATCCTATTCGGCTTTCATGCTCAGCGAGATTCTTCCCTTTTTAATATCAATACTAATAACTCTAACTTCTAAAATATCGCCAACATTTAATAAATCTAATGGATTTTGCACAAACTTATTTGCAATCTGCGAAATATGCAATAACCCATCCTGCTTAACACCAATATCAACAAAGGCGCCAAAGTCGACCACATTTCTAACCGTTCCAGTTAAAACCATTCCTTCAGCTAAATCTTCCATTTTAAGAACATCGCTTCGCAAAATTGGTTTTGGCATTTCGTCGCGCGGATCACGTCCAGGTTTCAATAAGTTTTCAACAATATCTAATAGAGTTGGTTCTCCAATTCCTATTTCATCCGCAATTTTTAAACTGCCATATTTATCAACATAAGATTTTATTGCAAGACTAGATCTTTCAAGTTCGTTTTTTGATGCACCAACAATTTCAAAAAGTTTTTCTGTCGCTTCATAACTTTCTGGATGAATAAATGTATTATCTAATGGGTTTTCTCCGTTTGGAATTTTCAAAAATCCCGCAGATTGCTCAAACGATTTTGCTCCAATTCCAGCAACACTTAAAATCTCTTTTCTATTTTTGAACTTTCCATTTAATTCTCGTTGCTTAACAATATTTTCAGCAAGACGTTTGTTTAAGCCTGAAACGTAAGTTAGCAAAGGAGAAGAAGCTGTATTTACATCAACACCAACATAGTTAACGCAGCTATCAACAACGTCATCCAAGTTTTTACGTAAGTTTTTCTGGTCAACGTCGTGTTGATAAAGACCAACTCCAATTGATTTAGCATCAATTTTAACTAATTCTGCAAGAGGATCTAATACTCTGCGTGCAATTGAAATATTTCCACGTTGCGAAGCTTCCAAATCTGGAAATTCTTCTTTAGCAACTGGAGAGGCTGAATAAACAGATGCACCAGCTTCGTTTACAATTAGATAATGACACTTTAAGTTATTATCCTTAATAATTTTTGCTATCAAAAATTCGGTTTCACGGCTTGCGGTGCCATTTCCTATTGCAATAATTTCAACACCGTATTTAGAAATAAAAGCTAAAATCTTTCTTGTTGCTTCATCAGATCTACGTTGTGGAGGATGAGGATAAATTGTATCTCCAGAAATATATTTTCCTGTTGCGTCAATAATTGCAATTTTGGAACCAGAAACAAATCCAGGATCAATTCCCATAATTATCTTGTTCATCATTGGTGGTTGTAAAAGTAATTGGCGCAAGTTGGAAGCAAAAATTCCTATTGCATGAGTATCTGCAATTTCAGTTAAGTGATTTCTAACTTCTCGCTCAATTGAAGGAAAAATAAGTCGAGTAAATGAATCGTCTACCGATTCGTTAAGCAATTCCATAAACGCACTATCAGAAAATTTAAAGTACGTTTCTGTAATCTGAGTAAGTAGCATTTCCTTTGTAAAACCTAGTGATACTTTAAGAAAACCTTCCTTTTCACCTCTATTAAGAGCTAAAATTTGGTATGGTTTTATTCGCGTTATATCAATTTTGAACTCGTGATAAACTTCATAAACATCCTTTTTCTTTTCAGTTTCTTTTGGCGGCGTTTTGGATTTTAACGATGCAACTGTTGAATGGTCAATTAGTTCGTTGCGAACAACTTCTCGAACATCTGCATCCTCGCTAATCATTTCTGCAATAATATCTTTTGCGCCTTGCACAGCTTCTTCTGGAGTGTTCACACCTTTTTCGGCATTAATATATTTTTCAATTTCAGCGTCAAAGTCACCTTCGTAATATGGATTATTAATCATCAATAAAGCCAACGGTTCTAGTCCTTTTGCTTTGGCAATGGTTCCACGCGTTTTTCTTTTTGGTTTGTAAGGAAGATACAAATCCTCAATTTCTCTAAGCTTAGTAGAGTTTACAATTTTGTCTCTTAGCTCGTCTGTTAACTTTCCTTGTTCCTCAATGCTTTTTAAAATTGTTTCTTTTCTATCTTCAAGGAGTTGATAGTAATTCAATTTATCTTCAATATCTCTAAGCTGATCTTCGTCCAATCCACCAGTTTTTTCTTTTCTATAACGCGCAATAAATGGAACTGTGGCATCTTCGGCAAATAGGTCTGCAACACATTTTATCTGAATTTCTTCTAAATGTAATTCGGTAGCAATCTGTTTTTGAATATTCATATTATCTCTATATTTGAAAGGACAAATGTTATAAGAATAAAACAAATTATCTACTTGAAAAATTAAAAAAAAATTAAATATGGAATAAATGTGTAAATAATGATAAAATTATTATTTCATTTTGGGCTATAAATCCTGCAATTGAAATATTTTTTTTACATTTTTACAAAAAATAATTGAACTAAAGTTTGTATTGTAAACAATGACAATAAATTTCATATATTTAATTTGTTAATCATTAAATAATTTTATTAAGTTTGAAATATGCTAAGTAAAATTGAAAATATAATTGGTGAAAAAATAATTTCAAAATCATTTGTTAGCGGAGGAAGTATTGCCAATTCTCAAATTCTTGAAACTGAATCTGGCGATAAATATTTTATTAAGTCCTATGGAAACAATCAGATAATTCTGCAAAACGAAGCCAATGGTTTACGTGAATTAGCAAAACCAAATGTTATTAAAGTACCCGAAGTTATTGCAATTGAAGATGATTTTCTTTTGATGGAATTTATTGAAACTGGCAAAAAGAATAGTAATTTCTTTGAGTTATTTGGTCAACAATTTGCTAAACTTCACAAATCAACTTCTAAAATGTTTGGATTTTACGAAAACAATTTTATTGGTTCAAATCCACAAATTAATTTACCCGAATTTAAAAATTGGAACGATTTCTTTTGGACAAATCGTTTGCTTTATCAATTTAAACTTGCTGAGCAAAATGGATTTACAAATTCTGAATTTAGAAGCAGATTTAACAAATTAGAAAAACAACTTCCTTCCATTTTATCTGGCACAAAAGAAAAACCAAGTCTTTTGCATGGCGATTTATGGAGCGGTAATTTTATGGTGGACGGAAGAGGGAATCCCGTTCTGATTGATCCAGCTGTTTATTATGGACATAGAGAAGCTGATCTTGCAATGACAAAAATGTTTGGAGGTTTTACACCAGCTTTTTATTCTGCTTATAACGAGGCTTATCCTTTGCCAGATAATTGGGAATACAGAATAGATTTTTACAAATTATATCATGTTCTTAATCACTTAAATTTATTTGGAAGCAGTTATTATTTGAAGGCTATTTCTATATTAGATAAATATACGTCTGGAATTTAACACACTTGACTAAAATGAAAAAACATTTCATCTTGTTAAGCTTAATTCTTTTTTTTCTCTCTCCTCAAGAAAGGTGCTTTGCACAAAATACTATTATAACTTCTGATACTTCAAAAATAAGCACGACAAAACTTGCAATTATTGGAGGAACAACGGCAGCGTTTTTTACTTATGGTTATATTATTCAAAACAATATTTGGTGGAAAGGTGAAAAAAGTTCATTTCATTTTAATAATTCACAAGACTATAAGTATTCGTTAAACGCTGATAAGTTTGGACATTTTTATTTTGCACAACTTGCCACAAATATTTATTCAGATTTATTTCAATGGTCTGGAATTAAAAAACATAACTCACTTTTGTACGGTGGTTTAGTTGCTTTTACCTTTCATACTTTTACGGAAGTAAGAGATGGTTTTTCAAGTGGATATGGTTTTAGTTGGGGAGATTTAACCGCTAATTTGCTTGGTGCAGCTTATCCAAGTATGCAAAATTATTATCCAAATTTAAAATCATTCAATTTTAAGATTAGTTTTTATCCATCTGAAAAATATAAAAATGGCACACATTCACATATTCCTGATGATTACGAAAGCACTTATCATTGGCTTGCGATTGATATAAATAAGCTATTGCCCAAAGCAGCAAAAGAAATATTCCCGGATTTTATTGATATTGCAATTGGTCATAGTGTTAATAATTTGGATGGATTTGGGGGCGGAAATCACGAGCTGTATTTAAGTCTCGATTGGGATTTTGAATCACTTCCTGGCGAAGGAATTTTTTGGAAAAGTATTAAAAGAATTTTGAATTACTATCACTTTCCAGCTCCAGCAATTAAAGTTTATCCAAATGTAGTTTGGTATGGAATTAAATTTTGAAAAGAAAAAATGTTTAATGTTAGTGCACGAATAAAAAAAGGCTAAACTATTTTTAATTTTTTCACAACCTCATAAACCAATCGTGCAGTTATTCCCCAAATAATTTCATTGTTAGTTTTGTAAACCAAAACTTCACGAATATCTTTATAATACGTATCGTTTCCATGATTATTTGGGAAAATTAGCTCTTCTTCTTCACCTTTTGAATTAAATGATTTATGAGTAATTGAGGTATGAATATTAAAACGTTCTGGCTCATTATTTTCAAAGTATGAAAGTGGAACAAAGAAAACTTTTTCAACTTCTGATTTATCTAGTGTGAGCTCATTCAGATTTTTTATTTTAACTTCTGCAATAATTGGTTCAACCAAAACTCCGCGTGGACCAAAGAGAATATCTAATTTACCTATTACATTTATTTTTTCTAAACTTAATCCAATTTCTTCGTGAGTTTCACGCAGTGCAGTATCAACAGCATCATTATCAGCGTCTTCAATTCTTCCACCTGGAAAGCATATTTCGCCACCTTGTTTAATATTTGCAGAACGTTTCTCAAAAAGGATTTGATATTCGCCATCAATAAAAACAATAGGAATTAAAACGGCTGAATTGAAGTATTCGTGTTTTCCTAATATTCCCGCAACATGGGGCAAATTTGATTTTAGTATTTCTATTTTATTCAAGTGTTCATCCAATTTCTATAATTCCAATCTTCTCCCAAAGGGTGCTTTCGGCACATCATTCCCAATTCCAACTTTCCAATATTCCGTTCTTTTCTAAGTCTTCTGTTTTTTCTTTTTTGCTGCTGGGAACAAAATGTTATTTAATATTAATCTGTATCCAGGCGAATTTTTATGTAATTCCAAATCCGTTGGCGGATCACCAACAGCATGTTGATAATCTTCGGGGTCGTGACCGGCATAAAAAGTAAAAGTTCCTCTTCCAAGTTTTCCATGAATATATTTCACTTGATTTGTTCCAGCACGTTCGCCAAGAATATAAACTGATTTTTTAATTAACTCTTTGCGGAACATAGTCGTTTGTCCCATAAATCCTCGGACCACATTAACGTGGTTTTGCGTTAACATTGTGGGAACTGGATCATATTTTGCTGAATAATCGAAAAGTGTGAAATAATCGTTATTCTGATTTCCAATTTCAGTTGGTTGAATATCAATATCACTATATTCATAAACCATTGGATTTAGCTCAATCTTAAAATCAGTGAAAGCTAGTGTTTTGCTAAAATCCAGTTTGCTTTGAACATCGGCATCTGGTGCGTCGCCATCGTACATTTTATCAACAAAATCGACATTCATTCCAGCAAGAGTAATATCGTAACTATCAGTAGCGGAACACATTGCAAACAGAAATCCACCATTTGCAACAAAACTATTTATAGTTTGCACAACAACTTTTTCCATTTCAGAAACCTTTTTGAAACCAAGCTTTTGAGCTTCATTTTCGTAAAGTGCCTGCTGTTGAATGTACCATTGCGCTCCACGGAAACTGGCAAAAAATTTTCCAAATTGACCAGTAAAATCTTCGTGGTGAAGATGAAGCCAATCGTATTTGGATAAATCGCCTTTTACTATTTCTTCAATCCAAATTTTGTCATATTTTACTTCGGCATAATCTAGAGCAAGAGTAACCGCATCGTCCCAAGGTAAAAAACCATCAGGGACAAATACCGCAATTTTAGGGGCTTTTTCTAGGCGAATTACCTCCATGTTTTGGTCTTCACTTTGCACAAATGAATAAATATCAACTATTTCAGAGTTAGTAAGCGATTGAAAACTCACTCCTCGCAATCTGCATTTAAGTGCAAGTTCATCGGAATAATCAATCATAAACGAACCACCACGATAGTTCAAAAGCCAATCGGCAGTTGCGCCAAGCTCAATTTCGTTAAATGTAATTCCATAAGCTTTTAAATGATTTGCCTGATCTAAATCCATATTTATCAATAATTTGGATTGAGCAAAAATGGTTGTTGAAACGAATAGAAATATAATATATGTTATTAGTGTTTTCATTTAGTTTAATCTTTTATGCTAAAATACTCACTTTTTATTATTGATTCATAATTTTTGATTATTCCTAAATTTTTTATGCATGATTCATTCAAAAATAATGAGTTTGGGTTTTAGTTATTCGTTTTTGTTATTTGTTTGGAATTTATCTTTTGTCGTTTGCTATTTATTATGACATTTTTAGAAGCTAAAGCGAGATACACTTAAGTGCATAGCTTTAACTCCTACTGAGACCAACAAATAAGCAAGTTCTGCAATTATACTATGTGATTATTACTTCCATCAAATATTTGTAATTTAGCATATTCAATAATTTAACTAATATTTATAGATGAATATTCTAATCATTCCAGATAAATTTAAAGGCTCGCTAACATCGGCGCAAGTTTGCGATGCTATTGAAACTGGAATATTAAAACATTTTCCTACTGCTGAAATAACTAAAATTCCTTTAGCAGATGGCGGTGAGGGCTCGCTAGAAGTTTTGGAAAAGACAATTAGTTTTGAGAAAATTCATTTAGAAGTTAAAAATCCATTATTCAAAACTATACCTACATATTATGGAATAATAGATAATACTGCATACATTGAAATGGCATCTGCTTCTGGGCTGCAATTGTTAATCAAAGATGAACGAAACCCAATGTTCACAAGCAGTTACGGTACTGGTGAAATGATTGCCGATGCTATAAAAAGAGGAGCTACAAAAATATATTTATTTGTTGGTGGAAGTGCAACCAACGATGCTGGAATTGGAATTGCATCAGCTTTGGGATATCAATTTAGAGATAATCGGAATAATATTTTAAAGCCAATTGGAGAAAGTCTAATTAAAATTAGTTCTATCAATTTTAGGAATACCAACTCTTTTAACAATATTGAATTTAACATATTAACGGATGTAAATAATCCTCTTTTGGGCAAAGAAGGTGCGGCTTTTTCTTTTGCTGAACAAAAAGGTGCAAGCAAAAAAGAAATTGCTATGTTGGATACGGGACTTCAAAACATTTCCAAAATTATTATTAAAACATTTGGAATAGACGTTTCAAAAATTCCAGGAAGCGGTGCCGCTGGTGGAGTGGGAGCTGGAATGGTGGCATTCTTTAATGCAAATATTTTGAGCGGAATTGATTCCATTATGGATTTGCTAAATGTAAATTATCATATTCAGCAAAGTGATTTGGTAGTTACAGGCGAAGGACTTTTGGATAAACTAACATTGAAAGGCAAGTTAGTTAAGGGTGTTTGGAACAGATGCAAAAAGATGAACAAGCCATTAGGAATAATTTGTGGCGATATTGATTTATCCGAAGAAGAATTAAAATATTTTTATTCATCACAAATTAAGACAATAAAAGTTGATGGAATTTCAAAAGAAGGTGCTATAAAAAATGCATATGAGCTTGTAGTCCATAGAGCAGAAGAGTTGATTCGGGAGTTTATTAATAGAAGTTAATTGTTGGAAGGCATGTGAAGAATTAAAACTCCAAGGTTTAAGAAGCCTTGGAGTTTTTTGGGTTAAAATTCAACTTCAATTCCAACTGGACAATGATCGCTGCCCATCACATCTGGTAAAGTAAAAGCATTTTTAATATTGCTTTTTAAACTTTCGGAAATGAAAAAGTAGTCAATTCTCCAACCAACATTTCTATCCCGCGCACGCGAAACCATATCCCACCAAGTGTAAATTTCTGGAGCATCGTTGAACATACGCAAAGTATCAATGAAACCATCCGCAAAAAATCTGTCCATCCATGAGCGTTCAATCGGTAAAAATCCAGAGACTTTTTCATTTGCTTTTGGACGAGCTAAATCAATTTCCTTGTGGGCTGTATTTACATCGCCACAAACAATAATATTTTTACCATTATTTTTATACTCAACGGCATGTTTTTGGAAAGCTTCGTAATAATCCAATTTATATTGTAAGCGTTCATCGTCTCGTTTACCGTTAGGATAGTAAATATTATAGAGTACAAAATTTGGATATTCTAAAATTAAAGTTCTGCCTTCGTTGTCGAATTTTTCAATTCCTAAGCCAACAGTCACATTAATTGGCTCTTCTTTTGTGTAAATGGCAACTCCACTATAGCCTTTTTTAATTCCTTGTGCAAAGTAGGATTTATACCCACCTATATTTAATAGTGTATCATCCAGTTGTTCAGGCCAAGCCTTTGTTTCTTGAATACATAAAATATCTGGATTTTCCTTTGATAACCATTCGTGAAATCCCTTTTTTGCAATTGCTCTAATTCCATTTACGTTCCATGAAACCATTTTATATTTTTTCATAATTACCTAATTATTTTTGATTTGGAAGTTCAAGTTAAGAAAAATGCTTTTCGGAAAAAACTATTTGATGAAAAATGTTATTCTTTACAGAAGGCGTTCGAATAGAACGCCCCTAAAAGAGATATAAATATTATTTTAATAAAATCATTTTTTTGCTTTCCACAAAAGAGCCATATTGTAATTTGTAAAAATAAATTCCAGAGGTTAAACCATTTCCATCAAAGTTAACTTCGTAATTACCAGCTTTTTGTTGTTTGTTGATAAGCGTTGCAATTTCACGTCCGAGAATGTCGTAGACTTTTAATTGCACTTGTTGCACAGAATAATATTCTGTGCTACGAGGTATTGAGTATTTAATTGTTGTGCTTGGGTTAAAAGGATTTGGATAATTTTGTGAAAGTGAAAATTTAATATTGTTCAAATCTCCATCATCTACATCACCTTCAAGTGGAAGATTACGTATTGCTTGCATTTGTGAAGAAACATCACTTCTGCCAAACCAATAATAATATGGCGAAGAATTAATTGATATTGGATCATAAGCCATAAAAACTGTCATATGGTTTTGACCGATATTTCTACTTACACCAACATTTACTTCTCTAACATTAGGAGCACCCATAATTCTACTTGTTTCAGCTTTCATAAATACTTCTAAAGTTGGGTCATCTTCTCTAACTTCAAATCCATCGTGCCAATTATTGAGACCAATTTCATAAATCGGGTCATAGAGAACAGAATCTATTTTTGTTGAATCAACAGTATTAAATTGGGTTACTAAATCAAACATTGGACCACCTAAATCTGTTCCCTCTTGTGGCATAAATATGGATGGCAATTCTTGTCCAGATGTTCCATCATAACTCACATCATTATATGGAAGAGTTAGACCAAGAATATCGTATGCAAAATCTCCAGGATTAAAACCTACATCTGCAAAACCACCAAATTTGCCAAGCCATTCTTGTCCCCAAAGCATATAAACTCTATAATAGCTACTTGCAAACCAATCTCTTATAACTTCTCGGTTATCATCATTTGGCCCTGCAGTACAATTTTCAACGATAAATTTATAGTTATCAACAAGCTCTTTAGTAAGTGGACCGTATGCCCACACATCCATATCTTGTCTGTAATCAAAATAGCTTGGTCCAAAATAATAGCTTTGTGGATATTCTATTCCTTCAGGTGCATCCATGCCATTAAGAACTAATAAGGATTTTCGTTCAGGGCAAAAGAACATAAATTTATCACTTCTAGACTCTGATTTATTTCCATTTATATCTTTTGCTTCAATCCAATATTCAATTTCGGAACAAGCGAAATGAGGGATGTAACCTTCGTAATCATCTCCACCAATGTTCACCATTGCAACAGATTGTGTATCACTATCGCTTTCAATATATTTTAAGTTGACTTCTGAAACTCCAACCAAACCACCAGATGGATTTGTATCAATAACTGTTGCTAATACTTGACGTGGATCTGTTATGATTGATGTAGTAACTTGAGTAAGAAATGTAATTGTTGGAGGCAAATCACCGGTTATATCAACAGCTAATGCAAAATCCCAAGTGTAATTTCTAACCCACCAGCCCTGATCAACATCAGCACTACTTCTACCATTTTCATAAAACTTCCAACCTGGATAACCGATTGTTTGATCGGACCAGAAACCAATTCTATCAGCATCCAAATTTATTCCATCGTGTGTGGCAACAACAGCAAAAATATCTCCTTTTGATACAGATGGTTCAAAACCTAAATCTTCAGTTGCAACCCATTGATAAATTGGATCAGTAAAAGGTGAAGCAACAGGAGTAATTGGCCAACCATAACCAGCATCTGACCAAAAGTCATATTCAAAAGTATTTGCGGAAGGGTCGGCGTTATCTGTCCAAGGTGGTAAAGGATTATTTTCATCAATAGAAACCCAATCACCAGTTGCCGTTTCTCCGAAAGGGTCAATATTATTCATTCCATCACCACTTGATGGGAAGTAGCCAATCTGTTTATCACCAATAAAATTTCTCAATTGCTCCTTTGTCCAATTTAAGCGAATAAGTCGCAAAGAGATTGTCGCGTTTTCTGCTCCAGTATCATCGGAACAGGTAAACCCAATTCCTTTAATTGTCATATCTGCTGGAGCTTCGAACCACATAAGCATTACATCTTGACCGAAAAAGCCAAAATTAGTATTCCATGTTCCCCCAAAACTTCTGTAACTAATTGTATCAACAAAACCAGCTATGTTTGAAGGTTTACTTGCGAATTGGTTGTTAAAGACTTTACCATCACTTCTTTTAATTTTGGATTCAGTTATAGCTTCGCGTAAGTCTTTTTTGTGATTCAGTTTAATTTGTTCACCGTTGGTGCGCAAAATCATTCTTTCTTGCGCGAATAATAATGATGAAAGGAATAGGACGAATAATGTTAATGTAATGTTTTTCATAGCCTTCTACCCTGAATGTTGTTATGTAACTTACAAAATAATTCTTTATTATTCAAAAAAAAGGATGCGATTGCATCCTTTTCTAATTGAATATGTCATTAAAAAGCATTTCTAAGGATGCTCTTTTAAACAAAACTATTTTAATAACATCATTTTGCGGCTTTCCACAAAATTGCCACTTTGTAATTTGTAATAATAAATTCCAGATGTTAATTCCCCTCCATCAAACTGAACTTCGTAATTACCAGCTTTTTGTTCTTTGTTTACAAGCGTTGCAATTTCACGTCCTAGAGCGTCGTAGACTTTTAATTGCACTTGTTGCACAGAATAATATTCTGTGCTACGAGGTATTGAATATTTAATTGTTGTGCTTGGGTTAAATGGATTTGGATAATTTTGTTCCAAACTGAAATTGTAAATGTTTAAGTCTGCATTATCAACTTCTGTAATTTCATAAATATGCTTCATAATTTTATTATCTGGGTCAAAACTGAATGAGTGAGGCATACTATTAAATTTGAAGTAAAAATACTCTTCTTGAGCATTATTAAAAACTGTAATTGTAGTATCGCCATCAAAAGTGTTAAAATACAATTCAGTTGGCATACTAAAGAATTTTGGAGATGAATTTACATCTTGTTTAATTCTAACTTTTACATCGTAAGTCCCATCACCAGCATCAGTGTAATTCCAACCAATTATATATTTAGGATAGTTTGCACCATAAATCCATTCAGAGAAAAAGTAATTTAAATCCAACCCAGATATTTCTTCTGCAACTCTTTGGAAATCTTCAGTAACAGCAACTCCATAAGCGAGAGTTGTATCAGCTGCATAAGTTCGCATAATGTTATAAAAAGTTTCAGTTCCAACAATACCACGTAACATGTGTAAAACAACAGCACCTTTTGCATAGCTTCGGGAACTGCTAAAAATTTGTCCAACAGAGCTAATATCTTGCACCCAAATTGAACCAGAAGCATTTTTAGCAGCTGATATTTCACCAGCCATATTACTCTGATATCTATCATATCCATAAACAGATTCTAAATAAGCAGATTCAGAATAAGTAGCGAAGCCTTCATTTAACCAAATGTGGTGCCAATCTTTGCAAGTAATTTTATCACCAAACCATTGATGAGCAAGTTCGTGTGCAACTATTGTCTCACCAAAATTGCCCATTGAAGTACAAGTTTGATGCTCCATTCCACCGCCCCACCCAAATTCTGCATGACCATATTTTTCTTTAAGGAATGGATATGGTCCATAAAGTTCTGTAAAAACTTCAAGCATATCAACAGTTTTATCTAAATCGTTTTTTCGTGTAGAGTTTAATCTTTCTGGATAGTTATAATGAGTTACTAACATTGTATCCGTGCCAGTAATAAACTCATTTGTATAAAGTTCATAATTTGTAATTGCAAGCGAAATTAAATATTGTGCAATAGGATATTGGCTATGCCATTTGTAGGTATGTGTTGTTCCATTATCAACAATTGCTTCCAAAGAACCATTTGAAATTGGGATTAATGATTTATCAACCGTTATCCAAATATCAGCCGAGTCGGCTTTATCTGCTGGAGTATCTTTGCAAGGCCACCAATCGCTTGCGCCATATGGTTCACTTAAAGTCCAAATTGCTGGATAACCATTGTGTGATGAAAACTCAAAACTACCAAAACCTGAACTTCCTGGAGTACCACTGTAATTAAGAACTAATTTAAACTCCTCGCCAATATTATATGACTTATAAAGAGTAATGTTAATAATATTATTTTCGTGAGTAAATGTTACACTTTTTGCATTGTGTGTTATGGAATGAACTGTAAGAGCATTTTGTAAATCGAGGTAAATTGATTTTAAACTATCCTTCAAACTTTTAGCCGTGATTGTAATATCCCCACTAATTTTTTTGCTATCATAATCAAGAGCAACATCAAGTTTGTAATAAGTAACATCTATTGTTTCATCACTTGGATATTGCACAGCATTCAATTTGTTGAGATTTGTAAAATGTGCAATTTTTGAATCTGAACAGATATTTGATTTTTGCTGACTAAAATTAATTCCAACAAAAAGAAGTAATAATAGTGGAATAGATAACAATTTTTTCATTTCTTAACCTAATATTTAATGATATTTGAATAAAGTAAATTAAACGAATATCAATTTAACTAAATTACTGCAATGTTAAATAGGATTTGTGATGCAAAAAAGAAGTGGCTCTAAATTATCAATTAATTTATTAGTTTATGGATGAAGCAAGAAGTCCAGTTGTATTAAAACATTGAACTTTTTACAACCAAGAATTACTTAAAACGTGATATTGGGCACAATTATTTTTAAGCATTATCAGTATTTTGGATAATCATTTTTGAAAGGTTTTTTATTTTGAAAGGTTTTTTATAATGCTTCTTAACGAAATAGTAATATATATTCTTGGAATTGTCTTTTTTATATTTCTATCCTTTTTCGGAATAGGATATCTTTTTTCTCGAAAAAAACAAAGCGAAAATGGATATTAAATAAATTCAATCTCTTTTTTATAAGCTCTAACAAGAATTTCCACATAATCATCATAAGGTATTTCAATAGTTCCAAACATTGCTAAATGATTTGTAATGTATTGAACATCAACAATATCATATCCTTTTATTTTCAGATTTTCAAACAACTTAACCATTGCACATTTGGACGCTTGAGGTACTTTTGAAAACATAGATTCACCAAAGAACGCTCCACGAAAGGCAATTCCATAAAGTCCGCCAACAAGTTCATCTTTTTGATAAACCTCAACAGAATGAACATATCCAAGATTTATCAACTTTTCGTATGCTTCAATTAAATCGGGTGAAATCCAAGTTTCATTTCTGTTGGAACAATTTTTAATTACAGAAATTGTGTCGCAATCAAATCTGTACTCGAATAGTGCGGTTTTCATAAACTTTTTAAGTGATTTTGGGATGTTAAATTTTTCAATTGGAATTACTGCACGAATCTTTGGCAAATACCAATTAATTACTCCGCCTTCTTCAGCCATTGGAAATGATCCACGAGCATACATAGAAATCATAAAACCCGGCTCAAGCAGTTTGTCGTTATCAAAAAGTCTGTTATATTCGTCCATTAAGTTTAAATTTATATGATGAATAAATTAAATAAACAGTCGTTAATATACACATTATCTGCAGTATTTTTGTGGTCAACAGTTGCAACCGCATTTAAAATATCGTTGGATGGAATGAATTATGTGCAACTTCTATTTTATTCCTCACTTGCCAGCACAGTTGCTTTAGGAATATTTTCGCTAAAACAAATTAAAGGTTTCAATATTTTTTCTCCAAAGTCGGTTTTGTTTGGGTTTATTAGTCCATTCCTTTACTACATTCTTCTATTTAAAGCATACTCATTATTGCCAGCTCAAGAAGCACAACCTTTAAATTATACTTGGCCTATTGTTCTTTCACTTTTCTCTGTTCTATTTTTGAAAGAGAAAATTGATGCAAAAAAGATAGTTGGTTTGCTTTTAGCATTTGTTGGAGTAGTAATTATTTCTACAAGAGGAAACTTTACATCATTACATTTTGAAAGCCTTACTGGGGTAATTATTGCAGTTAGTACTTCACTTGTTTGGGCTACGTTTTGGATTCTAAACTTAAAAGATAATCGAACAAGTGAAGTTAAACTTTTTACTGCATTCTTATTTGGAACAATTTTTTCTGGAATTTATCTTTTTCTTTTCGATTCATTCACAATGGAGAGCTATAGTTATCTTTGGGGAGCTGGTTACGTTGGCTTATTTGAAATGGGAATAACATTCCTGTTTTGGAATAAAGGGCTTGAGCTCAGCAATGATAAAGCCAAAACATCAACTTTTGCTTATCTTTCTCCTTTTATATCACTAGTATTTATTGCATTTGTTCTTGGAGAAACAATTATGTTTTCCTCAATTTGGGGGTTAGTTTTAATTGTTGGAGGAATTGCTTACCAGAATATTGGGAAAAAGAAATAACCTGATGTTACAATTGCCAAGTGTTTTTAGAAGGAATTAGTTAAAAAATACTTCGCCAAACAAAGATGTTTGGATTAGCAATTACATTCTGCTAAACCATTACTCTGTTTGAAAGTTCGTTTGTATCATCTTTTTTAATTGGGAAATATGTGTTTAATATATTTCCAACTTTATCTATAGCATCAATTACACCGCTTAAATAATTGCCATTTTTAAACTCAGATTCCATATCGTTGCGGATATTATCCCAAGTTGATTGTTCAACTTTTTCGTTAATTCCTGAATCAGCAAGTATGTAAAATTTTCTTTTTGAGAGAACAATATAAATTAATATTCCAGTTTTATCGCGAGTTTCAGCCATACCCAATTTAATAAATTCATCTGTTGCTAAATCCTTAATACCTTTGTTTGTTTTTAGAATAGGAACACTATCCTTAATTGCCACACGAATTTCTCCAGAAGTAAATTTTTCGGCTTCATTAATTTTATTGGAAATATCTAAAAAATCATCATCACTAAAAAAATGATAAAGCAACTCGTTTTTCATTTAATTCTCACTATTTATTGTTGCAAAATAGTTTTTCGATGGAATAAAGGCAAACTATTAGTGATTAAGTGCAAAATTATTGTTTATAAATGAACCAAACAATTTATTTACTTTGCAAGAAGCATTTATTGTAAAATTGAAAACTCACATTACACAGATATTATTCTGTTCTACATAACATTTCTAAATTGTTATAAATAATGGATAAATGTTAATCTGAGAGTTGAAATTATTATATTTGTATTCAATAAATAATAAATTTGTAGGAATTGAAATGGATTTAAAACTGAATAAATTGGAAAAATATCAAGGAAGCAAAGGACCTCTTCTATTAATAATAATGGATGGTATCGGATTTGGGAAAAATGACGATTCAGATGCTGTTTTCCTTGCGAACAAACCGAATTTAGATATGTTACTTCAATCAAAATTGCAAACTAAACTTACTGCTCATGGACCTGCTGTAGGACTTCCATCTGATGATGATATGGGCAATAGCGAAGTTGGGCACAACGCCATTGGCGGAGGAAGAATTTTTGCACAAGGGGCAAAACTTGTAAATAAATCAATTGAATCTGGTGCAATATTCGAATCCAAAAGTTGGGGAAGAGTAATGGATAGAACACATCGTGGTGGAACTGTCCATTTTATAGGGCTATTTTCGGATGGAAATGTTCATTCGCATATTAAACATTTTGAACGATTAATTACCGAATGTTCGGTTCGTAAAGTTACTCGTGTTCGTTTACACATTTTGCTCGATGGACGCGATGTTGCTGAAAAATCGGCAATTAGTTACATCCAACCAATTGAAGAATTTTTGAAAGCTATTAACGATGCAAACGGATTTGATTATAAAATTGCATCTGGTGGCGGAAGAATGATTACTACAATGGATAGATATCAGGCTGATTGGTCAATTGTTGAACGTGGCTGGAAGGCTCACGTGCTTGGCGATGCGCGTCATTTTAAGTCTGCCGAAGAAGCTGTGCAAACAATGTATAACGAAGATCCAAATATAACAGATCAGTATCTTGAATCGTTTGTAATAGTAAACGACAACGACAAACCAGTTGGAAGAATTAAAGATGGAGATGCTGTAATATTTATGAATTTCCGTGGTGATAGAGCAATTGAAATTTCACAAGCATTTGAGGATAAAGAATTTGACAAATTTGATAGAGTTGAAACTCCAGAAGTTTTTTACACTGGAATAATGGAATATGATGGTGATTCTCACATCCCTAAAAATTTTCTTGTTGAGCCACCTGCAATAGATAGAACTCTAAGTGAATATCTTTGTGCAGCAGGAGTAACTTCATTTGCAATTTCTGAAACTCAAAAATTTGGACATGTAACATATTTCTGGAATGGAAACAGATCGGGTTATATTAACGAAGCACTAGAAAAGTATATTGAAATTCCTTCTGATAAAATACAGTTTGATAAAGCACCAAGAATGAAAGCCGATGAAATTGCAGCAAGTTCAATTGAAATGCTGAAATCTGGCAAATATAAATTTGGAAGAATCAACTTTCCAAATGGTGATATGGTTGGTCATACTGGAAACATGGCAGCAGCAATTGAAGCTGTTGAAACCGTTGACCAAGAAATTGGCAAACTACTTGCTGTAATTAAAGAGCTTGACGGAATTGCAATTGTTACTGCAGATCACGGAAATGCTGACGAAATGTTTACAATTGTTAAAGGACAGAAAGAACCAAAGACTTCACATACTTTGAACAAAGTTCCATTTATAATTTATGACCCAAATTATTACAGTGAATATGAAATGGCTGAAGTTGAAAATGCAGGATTAACAAATATTGCTGGAACAATTTTGAATCTACTTGGCTTCCAAAATGTTGAGGATTATAATAAATCTTTGATTAATATTTTGTAAAATTATTTTGTATTGGTCACATTTAAGGCGACCAATACAAAAAATAATATTCCTAATTTTGCACTTGATTTTATTTCTGGGATTAGTAATTTGCAATTACAATTTGCTTTAAAAGGTATAAAATGATTAATATAAAAAAAATATTTATTGCATTAGTAATTATCGCGTTTCAGTTAAATTTTGGACAGACGGAAATTGCAAAATATGCTGGTGAATTTATGTCCATTGGCGTTGGTGCAAGAGCGCTTGCAATGGGTGGTGCTCAAGTTGCTATTGTTAATGATGTAACTTCTGGGTACTGGAACCCTGCTGGACTTGCTAAAATGGACTATCCACAAGTTGCATTAATGCACGATGAACGATTTGGCGGACTTGTAAATTATAATTACGGTTCAGTTGCAATTCCTTATGGAAACGATATGAGTTTTGGAATTAGCGCAATACGTTTAAGTGTGGACGGAATTCCTGATACACGTGAAGCTTTGGTTGATATGCGAACAGGTGAAGTAATTTACGATATAGATAATCCAAATGGGAAAATAGATCCAGATAAAGTAAAAGAATTTAGCAACGCAGATTGGGCGTTTTACGGTACATTTTCAAAAAAGCAAAGTGATAATTTTTATTGGGGCGCAAATATAAAAGTAATAAGCCGCTCACTTGCTGAGTTTTCTGCTCTTGGAATTGGCTTTGATGTTGGTGCTTTATATCAACCAATGGATAATCTTTATCTTGGTGCTAACTTAATGGATATTACGACCACACTTGTTGCTTGGGATGGCGGAAGAAACGAGCTTATTTCACCAACTGCAAAATTAGGCGCTGCTTATAGTTTTCAATTTCTTGGAGGCAGCTTTTTACCAGCGTTGGATTTAGACATGCGTTTTGAAAACAGACAATTTGCTTCCACTTTTAATGTTGGTCCTGTTAGTTTTGATGTGCGTGCTGGATTGGAATACAGTTTCCAAAATTTATTTATGATTCGTGCGGGCTACACAGATGTTAAACAATTTACTATTGGTGCTGGAGTTAAATTGCCAAAATTGAATATCGATTATTCATATGCTCAATTTAGCGGTGCAAGTGAAGAAACTTTGGGTGAAACTCATAGAATTTCAATTATGCTTACATTAGAAGAACCAAAGTATTTGAGAGATGGATTATAATACGTGAAACATCAAACGTTAAATGTGAAAATTATAGATTTAAAAATGACAGAAAAACTCCAATACTTTGTTGGAGTTTTTTTATTTGTTATTATTTCAATATTTATTGCAAGTTGTGGTTCAAACAAATATTCTCAAGCGGACATTGACAAATATTTAACTAATGAAAGTGTTAAAGCAAAAACATCTCCACTATCTTTACAAGTTCCACAAGGCTGGCATGTTGTTGATGCAAATAACGAAGCATTTATCGATTTATTATTTATCCGAAATGATTTAAATGTATCGCTTAGCTTGCTTCCATTTCATTCAAACTCAAGTTCAAATACTTTAGAGAAGAATTTTGAGTCCAGTATTTTACTCCAGCAAGCGAAGTATAAAAACAAAATTGTTATTGCTAAAGAACCCCCTCAAAGAATTGGTGACAAAATAGTGCTGGCATATACTTTTTCTATTGATGGAAAGAATTACAGAGTATTGTTATTCGACCATAATAGTAAATCTTACGAATTAACTCTCTTTGGAAACACAAACATTACAATTGAATATTTTATTCAAGAACTTGTAGTTTTATCAGCTAAATAATTTCTTTGGTTTCATCCAATTTAGGTTCCTTAACATTTGGCGGATTCCAACCAACAATTGAGCCAGATCTGATTTTTGAAAAATATGGAGATAACGTTGCTCCTGGTAATGTTCTAACATCATCCTCAATAATTATTGGGCCCATTCCAGTTCCAGCGCCAATTATACAATTATTACCAATTTCAATTAAACCATAACGAAATTTGCCTGCTCCTTCATATGCATGAACAGTAAGTCGTGTAAAAGCACCAAGTAATGAATTTTCGCCAATAAATATAAGTTCTGGACGAAAGTGATCGAGCCAAACTAACTGCATAATTTCGCTTCCTTTTCCAACATGAACTCCCATCCAACGATATAACTGGTTTTTAAAAGAAGTACCTTTTAATATAAATGACAAAACAATTTGGAATGCCAATAGAATTCTTCTTCCAAAAGGCAAATTGAGTTTTCGCCAATTTATTGAATTAGCTTCTTCTGGTGAACCGAGTCCGCTAATTGTGTAATGTCGGCGAATAGTGGAAAAAAATTTATTCATATTTTCCATTCCTTCGGCAGTTTTAGGATTCAATGTAGCAACATCAATTCCTTTCCCGCCAGAAGTTTTGCTTATTAGGATTGTCCTATTTTTCTTTTTGGCAAGCTTAATTGAACGGATTATAATTTCGGTAGTTACCAATTTAATAACTTCTTCGGGTGATTTGTTTTTATATTTTTTCATATTTGCAATATAGTAGTGATTGAAAACATTTTAAACTATGAAATATTTTAAGCTAATTCTACTTTCGTAATTATTTTATTTGTTACATAAAAAGCCATATAAAATATCAATTCAGAAAATCCAAAATATTTATGAGTCGACTCCGAAAAGGTAGTTCTTGTCATTGCGAGCCGGTTTTTGGCGAAGCAATCTTTCGATTTTAAGCTAATATCAAAAGATTGCTTCGCTCTGCTCGCAAAGACAGTAATAAAAATATAGTTTTTGGTGTGAACACATTTATTAAAAGCAACATTTTCTTGTTTAATTCATCTCTTAATTAATCAAACTTATTAGAATGAGTGAAAATTATTCCAGATTCTTTAAAAACCTATTAAAACATTAAAAAATAGAAATATCATGAAAAAAGTTATAGTTCTCTTTCTGTTATTTGCCACCGTTATTTTACCACAACAAAGTGATGAAAATGCAATTCAGATGCTAATGCTCCAATCAAAATATTCCCAAGTAATTTCAATTCTTGAAAATAAGGAGGCTAACTATGAGGAACTTTCTTACAGCGAACAATTTTATTTAGCAATTTCATATCAAAGATTAGTAAACCATAATAAAGCAATTAAAATCCTTTCATTTATGAGTAAAAAGAACAATGATGATGTAAATGCTTTATTTGCATTGGGTGAAAGTTATAGAGCGCTAGGTAACGATAGAGCTGCTATTGGAATTTATAGTAAAGTAATTGAAAAAGATAGTTCTAATACTATTGCAAGAATTGAGTTAGCAAAACTTCATATTGAAATGAAGAATTATGATTCTGCCACTAAAATTTATAACTATTTAGTTTTACACGATAGCAGCAATGCATATTATTTGAGAGAATTTGGATATTCGTTATACAAGCTTGGTTCAAATAAAGAAGCTGAACAATATTTAAGAAGGGCTTTGGATGTGAACAAATACGATCCTAAAACAGCTTTATGGTTGGCTAAAATATTTTATGATAATGAACAATACGGTGAATCTCTTAATCTAATTAATGAATCACTAAATTATAATCCAGTTTATTTACCACTTAACAAGCTTAAGGCAGAAACACTTTATAAAATGCAATTATATAATTCAGCTGCTGTGCAATATCAAAATTTAATAATGCTTGGTGATAGTACTTCTACAGTGTTTCAAAAATTGGGCTTATGTCTATATTCTTCTGTAGCGGCACAAGACAGTTTGGCGGAAAATGAGAAAGTGGAAAAAATTAAAGAAGCAATTGAGGCATTTGAAAAATCTAATATTCTTGATAATTTTACAAATCCGCTAACACTTACATATCTTGGCTTTTGCTTCAAAACTTTGGAACGATATAAAACAGCAATTGTCTATTTGGAAAAAGCACTTAGTGCAATGACACCAGATTACATTGATAGAGTATATTCAAATCTGGGTGCCTCTTACGAACGGACAAATAATTATTCAGAGGCTATTAAAGCTTTTTCAAAATCCTTAGATTACTCAAATGAAAATCCGAGCACAATATTTCGTCTTGCTGCTGTTTATGATAAGTTTTATGAGGATAAATCAGTTGCGCTTGCATACTACAAAAAATATCTAAAAAAAGCAGACTACTTAAATGATGAAACTACAGAGTATTCTGAAAGTAGAATTGAAAAATTAGAAGAATATTTGCATTTCAGAAGGAAATGATAAAGTGTAAAAATTTATTGGAAGAAAAATAAATTTCGAAAAAATTTTCAGCACACAGCAACATTTCTTAGTTTAAATCATCTCTTATTTAAACTAACTGTAAGTACGTGACAAAATCATCTAATAATATTGTTCAATTCACAATTTCTTATAATCACTATAAAGATGGTGTTTATAATTACATACTCAAAATGGTTGGCAATAGGATGGTTTGTGACGATTTAGTCCAAAATGTATTCTTGAAATTATTTGAAAATCTTGATTCTATTAAAAACAAAGAGAGCATTAAATTCTGGATATACACAACAGCACGAAATGAGGTTTATGGATATTTTAGAAAAAAGAAAATTGATATAACAAAATTTGTGAGCGAAGATTCATCAGATGTGAAAGTTAATTCCAAAGAAAATCTTGAATATCAATTTGAACTAAAAGAGATGAAGAAGTTAATATTAAAAGAATTAGAGCATATTTCAATAGAACAGAAGGAAATATTTCTTCTTAAAGAATATGGTGGATTAAGTTACAAGGAAATTTCAGTTATTTCAAACATTAGTGAAGATTTGGTTAAAAGTCGGTTATATAAAACGCGACAGAAGTTGATAAGCAAACTTGCAAAAATGATTAAGTAGAATAAAGTCATTGCGAACCCGCTTTTGAGGTGAAGCAATCTGTAGGAGATTGCCGTGTTGTTCTTTAACGAAACTCTCTCACTTGTCTACTTGTGGCAGAATGGAAATTGTTATTAACCAAGGTACAAGGAAAATATATGAAAAAGACTCTATTGATATTCCCAATAATGTTTTTACTTGTTTGTCAATGTTTTTCACAAGAAATGAAATTTCAAGAGAAAATTAATAATGAAATATATAGTGTATTTAAAATAAAAATAGCTGAATATGGAGATCGAACATTCTCATACTATTTTGTTGATACCCTTGACCAAAATCATTTTTTGCATTCATTCGTAAAGGAAAATTCTCTTGTTTTGGACTATTTACTCCAAAATCAATTAGAAATAAATCAAGACTCACTTAATAGTCTGATAGATAACAAAGAAAAGGCATCAAAATATTTTCAAAGTTCTCTCTCATCAAACACACACTTGATTGAAAACTTTATACTTCTTGCATCAAATTACCTTCAAAAGGAAGAACAAACACCATTGTATAAAGATAGTGTAATGGTCTCTGATATAGCTATATTGGCCGTTCGGATTTTTTATCCAAGAGCAATTACAGAAGAGGGTGAAGTTAAAACAAAAGTGTGTGTTGGTATAAATGGTTTGAAAGACTATGGCGAAAAAAGAAATTATTTGTTGGAAGCCTTTGCTTTCTCTGTAATTTTTAGACCTATGAAAACAAAAGATTTTGAGCTTTATAATGAGTATAAAAAAGTATTAAATAGAATTGAAAAAATGAATTTCTCGCAAGATAAAGAAATAGAACTGCATAGAATACAGGGTGCTGTTTGGGCTATTCTTTCAGAGAGTGAATTATTGAAAAAAGCCATTAATATAGAATATGAAAAGAAAAAATCATATTTGCCTTTTTATGTACTTTAAATTTCTTTGGTAGTGGGGTAAAACGATAAATAGTGAATTTTACTTGAGGTAACAAAAATGAGTGACGAAAAAATAAAAGGACTAATAAATAAATACTTTGACAACGAACTTGATAAAAGCGAAGAAGTATTTATGTTTACGCAACTTTCGCAATTGGAAAGTGCCCGCGAATATTTTAAGCAAATGAATGTATTAAGCGAAAATTTGAAAAATACATTTGAAGAATTCCCAATTGGATTGGAAGAGCGGATACTTAACAAAACTTTTACAGAAGCAGGTAAAAACAAAAAATTCCAATTCAATTTTCAATCATTATTTGGATATGCGTTTTCAGTTGTTTTGTTAATAATATCACTCTTTGTTTATACGCAATCAATTGAATACAAAAAAGATATTGAAATGAACGTTCAACAAATAAATCAGCAAAGCAAAATGTTGGAAATGATGTTCCACGCACTTCCACAAACAGAAATTAGAGCAAAATTTGAAAATGAAGTAATAATTAGACCAACAAGTTGAGGTAGATATGAAAAAGTTAATTTTAGTTTTATTTGCAATAATTACATTATTTGCTTGTGAAGAAAAAAGCAAAATAGAAATAATTACTGATTTAGATATTCAATACTTCCCAATTAACATGGTAGATACAATGTCAAGATTTGTGAGTGCCAAACCTGAACCACTACCATTTGGTGATGTAATTAAAATAATTCATGAAACAGAAAATCCAAATGAAGAAGTTATCTACCCTGTCTATATAAGGTTATATGTAAATGAATTTGGAAAAATTGATAAAATTAAGACCCTTCCACACAATTTAGATGTTTTAACAAGAAATAACTCTGTTCCTAAATACAAAGAGTTGATATATTCTAAAACTGAAACAATTGTTAAAAAAGCACTTCCTAAATTGGAAAAATATGAATTTATTCCAGCAAAACTTTTGGGTAATGACGTAAAATCAAGAGCAGATATCAAAGTGATTTACAAAGCTAATAAAAATGGAGATGTTACACCCGATTTAGAAAAGATGAAATTGGAGCATGTTGGTTCGGATTTTGACGATCCCGTACAAGGAATATACTTTGTTGCAGTTGAAGAAATGCCATTACCAATTGGAGGAATTGCAGCGATTCAAAAAAATATTACTTATCCAGAAATTGCAAAAAGAGCTGGCATACAAGGGCGAGTTTATGTTAAAGCATTTATTGACTCAACAGGAACGGTAGTAAAGGCTGTGGTAGTCAAAGGAATTGGTGCGGGATGCGATGAAGTAGCAATGGAAGCGGTAAAGAAAGTTAAATTTACTCCAGGTAAGCAAAGAGGAAAAGCGGTAAATGTTCAAGTTACGGTTCCTATTTTATTTAAGTTGGATGATACAGTTAGTGAGATTAAAAAACCAAAAGCTAAAGATGAAATACTCTTAAAAGCAACAAAAGATGAAAGTCAAAATGGTTTAGCAAAATTGAGTGGAATAATAATATCGCAAGATAATGGACTTCCTGTAGTTGCTTCGAGTATATCTTTGAAAGGAACAAAATTGGGATGTGCTTCAAACGAGAAAGGAGAGTTTTTTATTTCTAAAATACCAAAGGGCGAATATAATTTACTAGTTTCTAGTAATAGTGCTACACACAACATGGGGAAAATAAAAATGACTCCAGACAAAACAGAAATAGTTGAATTGATAATTGCAACGAAAGAATAAAATGTTATCCCTACTCTTAATCTAACTCAAAAAACTGATTAAGATTAGGAGTAAGAATTAAGATTAAGATGGAAAAGGCAATTCAATTGCCAATTCCATCTTATAATATGTAGATGATCTTTTTATGAAAAGCAAGGAGATTTAACTATTTAAAAATTTCAAATAGACTTCATTTTAAAAAAATAAAATGAAAAAACTAATCCTAATTGCTGCTATTTTAACTATACATTATTTACAAAAAACATCATGTTGTGGATGAGAACTACACAATAAAGTACAATCCATCAGAAAAAGGAATCCTAAATACAGAAGTTAAAATTTCAGTTGTTAGTTGGGCTTTTCCTTTCATAAAACATTTTTTTGGCAAAATTATTACTCTAATTTATTTAAATTTTGTAAATTATGTAAATGTTTTAATTTGTGACTTTCTTCGTGTAACGCCTATTCTCTTATGTTTTTTACTTTTTGCATGATCGATTATTTAATTACAGATGTAATTCCAATTCTGTGAGCAGCACCAATTGAGCCCATAGAACTAAATGAATAATCAACATCATAGTCGCTAACATCAATTCCTAATCCAAAACTAAAACCACCTAAAGCTGATGTTGAAGCAATTTTATATTCCTCGCGTTTAACGTTATCGTAACCAAAGCGCAATTGAATAACTTTGCTCATAGTAAATTCAATGCCAACGTTAATAAATTTAAATCTGTCTGCATCATTTAATCTTGTTAAAGCAAAGAAAAGTTGCAGAGGCGTGTGGGTCAATTTTTTTGAAGCACCTAACTGAACAGAAAAAGGAAGTGATTCGTTAGTTTGGTTATAGTATGAAAGCTGACTTCCCATATTTAATAGCGAAACTCCAAAATTCCATCCATTTTCAGGAAGCATATATTGCATTCCAATATCTCCCGCAATTCCAAAAGAAGAAGCAGAAGCAATGTTTGAATAAATAAATTTAATACTTGCACCATATGTGAGTTTTTCGCTAAAACTATTTCCATAAGCAATTGTTAATGCTAAATCACTTGGATTAAAAGTGCCAAGTTCATTTCCAGATTCATCTCGTTCTTCAAATTTTCCATAATTGATATATCTAAGAGCGGATCCAAATTTGCCAATTCCTTGCACATTAAATGTAGAAGCGAGAGACACAGAATTGATATCTGCTAAATATTTTAAAAATGAAAATGAGATTGGAATATTTTCAATTGTCGTAATTCCAGCGGGGTTATAAAATATTACATTCGGATCTAAATTATCTGCAATATAAGACCCAGCAAGAGATGACGCTCGTGGACTTGAATCGAGTTGTAAAAAATCATATGTGTTTTGTCCTAAAATCTGAAAGATAATTCCAAAAAAAAGAACAAGAGTTAATTTGATATTATTCATATAAAACCTTAAAATGACAGTACAAACTTAATTATAAGAGAAAAGAATTACATCCCTTTTTTAAACCTTAAATTAGTAAAACTTTTTCTCTTTAGACAAGGTAAAAATTTAGAATATTTGAGAAAACAATAATATTATTTAAATTAGATCTCAATTTAACGTTAGTAATCAAAATGAAACTAAATAAAAAAACATTACTTTTCTTTTTTGTTTTGTGTCAAGTACTTTTGGCGCAAACTAAAACAAATCTTGAATTAATTAACCAATTAGTTGATAGCTCATCATCGCAAATAGTTGAAAATTTAACTGAGTTAAATTCCAAATATCAACTTAATATTAGTTCACCAAAGGAATTTCATGAACTGAAGCATAGAATTTTAAACTCTTTTGCCATAAATAAAATTAAAATTGATTTGGATTCTGCAACTGCAAATAAAATAAACTATTCTCTTTCTAAAGTCTCAGTTCAATATACCGATTTGTTTAAAGATGGTTTATTTGGCGATTATCTTTTAAAACGTAAAATTTTCTTAAGTGGCGATTATTCTATTCAAAAATCATCAGAAATATTAGCCGCGGATATTTTTAATTACACTTTAACAGATACAATTTCTTACGATAAATATAGCCTTGCTGAAAACAATTCACTTCCGTTTACAAAGGGAAACATTCCAGATGCACCATTTTTCCCAAGTATTTTGGAACCAGTTGTTGCAATTACAACCGTAGTTGTTTCTGTTATACTATTCTTTTCAGTAAGGACAAAATAGACTAAAACTCAACTTTAGGAACAAGTTTTAATAAAATATTTGTCGTGAATCCAAGATTTATTCTAATGTATTTAATATCCGCTTTATCAAAAACTAAAGTGTTTTGTCCTTTCCAAATATCTTGAACATAATTTTCATTAGAAGATTGATAGTTCTTCATTCCAACTGTTGCCCAATAATTTTGCGGTACATCTAATAATAATTCCACAGAACCGAAGGGAGAAATTTCCAATAGATTATTATACGTTATAATACTTCCTTTGGTACAAATAAATTCTTTGTCACCTTTAGTAACAATTACAAATTGGTCGCTATCATAGTTAAGTGGAATTGCAGAATCGGTGTTATTGATTAGTTTAATTCTCAACTCATCGCCTTCCAATCCTGCCCAAGCTAAAATATTTGGATTCATATTTGGCGAACTCTGATAGGAAATTCCAGAAGATTCGGTATAAGCAACAATTTTAAAATATTCCAATTCTTCCAGCGGCATTTTAATTCCGAAAAAATCGTCTATAGCCATTGACGAAGAACATTTAACAAGTAAAAAAACAAGAATTGTTAACAGTAACCTTTTTAGCAAGCGTTTCATGAAAACCTCTTATTTTTAAAGAAATATTATTGCATATATATTAAAATGAAAAATAAGTAACTTCCCAAACGAAAAGTTATTTCAATTTAAACATGAATTTAAAATAAACAATTTTATGATTCGTAAATATTCAAAAATTATTCTTATTCTATTATTTATTGGCTCTTCTGTTTTTGCACGCAACAAAATGGACGCACAAGATAGCAGCAAAGTTTCAGCCGCACCTAATATACACTTCAGTTGGTTGTGGGGAGTTGCGCAACTTATTCCAAGTCCACAATGGATTTTAGCAAATGATAAAAATAATTTTGGTATGCGCTGGCAAATTACTCCAATACTTTTCTCTTTTGGAATGAATAAAAAGTTATCGCCTTGGCGTTATTTTATAACTGATCCGCTAGCTCGTCAAAGTGGTTCAATAGAAATGTTTATAACTCCAGAATATTTTAGTACCGAGAACAAATTTAAAGACAATTGGTTATTTCGGAGTGGGTTTCGTGTTTACATTCCTATTTGGCAGAAAGGTGAATATGCATCACTTTCGTTTGCATCGTCATATTATAATTTTAATGGGAATAATGGAATTAGTTACGAAGCTGGTATTTATCTTTTTGCCGGCATTGTTGGATTTCAAACAACATATATGCCCAATTTTAGAAACTCCGAATGGATTTTCACAATTCGGTTAAGGTATTTTTAATGATAAATGTATTGCTAAAAATAGTATTCCTTTTATTGATTTCACTGTCATACTCGTGTACAGCAATTTATTCAACCGCAAATAGTGTTGGAAGCAGTGTTGCATCGTTGTTCAAATCACCAGCAAAAATTGAAAATAAAATTACAAATCCCAAAATAGATTCTGCACGACTTTCGGTTTTGTGGGTTGGACACTCGACAATGCTAATTCAAATTGACAATAAATTTATTTTAACAGATCCTGTATTTACAGAAACAGTCGCATTTTTATCTAAAAGATTAATTGAACCAGGAATTGACATTGAAAATCTTCCTCAAATTGATATTGCATTAGTTTCTCATTTGCATCCAGATCATCTTTCGTTGGGATCGCTAGATTTAATTGAAGAGAAAATAAGCGAATTATTAATATCCGAAGGAGGTTTGCTTTATATCCCCAATTTTGAGTTTAATTCAAGTGAATTAAAATGGTGGCAAAGTTCTGAGATAAATGGAATAAAAATAACAAGCACTCCAGTGCTTCATAATGGAATGCGTTATGGCTTGGATTACAATTGGCTTCCTAAAGCTTTTGCCAGTTACATTATAGAATATAATGGAATTACAGTTTATTTTGCTGGAGATACTGGCTTCGATTCAACTACAACAATTTTTAAGGAGATTTCTAAAAAATTTCCCAAAATAGATTTGGCAATTTTACCAATTGCGCCAATTCATCCAAGAGAATATAGCAATATTCGCCACACCGACCCGCATGATGCGATTTTAATAGCCAAGCAGATAAATGCCAAACATATTATTCCAATGCATTACGATACATTCGCTGAAGCATTTGATACACTTGGTGAAGCTGAATTGTTAATGAGACAAGAAATGCTAAAAAATAATTTAACGGATAAAGAAGTAATTATTTTAAAAATTGGTGAGCAAAAAGTGATAATTCCAAAAGAAAATTAATTAAACCCAGATTTGTCGATAGGAATAAATCTCTAATGACGGTCATTAAAAAAAACATCATTTAACTTATTCTAATACAACAAGTTAGACATAAAAAATGGTCATTTTTTGCTAAAAATAGCATGAGAAAAACTTACCTCTTTTATAAAGGCTATATTCCCTTAACACTTCTAATATCAATAAGTTACGAAAATAAATTTGTTTTCTAATGACAAATTAGGGTTAAAAATACACCGATTCAAACTTTGCTACTAAGCCGTTCTTATCGTAAAGATATAAATACTCTCCATAAATTTTATATCTAATTATGTTTTTCAAAACCAATAAAAACTCCGCTTCAATCTCCATATTATCTTTGCATATTTTAAGAGCTATTTCAATTTGATTAAATTTTAGTGAGTCACTAGAAAAAACAGAAGTTCCAAAAAAATTATTACATCCGGTAAAACCTTTAATTTTATTGTCTGGCGCTATTAAAAAGTGAATATCTTTTTCAAGCCCAGAAGAAATTTCAGATGATTTTCCATTTAATTCGCGTAAAGCCCAAAAAGTATTTAAAAGATTTGCAGTTCCTAAATTTTTGGCGCAATCAACGTTTGGCCAAATATTTATAAATTTTGTAACAACAAGAACATCTTCTGTTCCAGAACCTTCCATTTTGTTTCTCGAAATAAAATGTCCATTTAGAGTAACCAATATTTTTTCGCCTGGATTTTCACTTACTTCTAAATAAGCTTTTTCCAATGCTATATTGTCACCTTCAAAAGCAACTGAATATTTGTTCCCCGATTCACAATCGTAAAATATAGCGGCATCTGCCATATATGAGTAAAAGCCTTTCAATTCATTTTTATCGTACTTGCTATGAAGTGATGAACACGAAAATAAAACTGGAATTAGAAATAGTGCAAAATATTTTTTCAAGATTTGTCTCATATACTTATTTGAATTTAATTTGGAAAAATAATGCATTCTTAACTAAACAAAAACAATCATTTTTTTTAATTTAGTTTTGTTATCGTTATTATTGCATTATGAAAAATAAAAAAATAGCAGTTGTTGCTGTAAGCGGTGGACTTGATAGTTGTGTTACTTCAGCAATAGCAAATAAAGAATACGATTTAGCATTTGCACATATAAATTATGGGCAGCGAACACAAGAAAGAGAATTACAAGCATTTAACGATATTGCAGATTTCTATTCCGCAAAATATCGTATTATCATAGATTTTAATCATTTAGCAAAAATTGGTGGTTCATCTCTAACCGATAAAACAATGAAAATAAATGATGCGGATTTGGAAAGCAAAGAAATTCCTACATCTTATGTTCCATTTAGAAATGCTAATATTTTAACTGCCTGCGTAAGTTGGGCAGAAGTTATTGGAGCTGAAGCAGTATTTATTGGAGCTGTGTTTGAAGATTCGTCTGGATATCCAGATTGTCGTCCAGATTTTTTTGAAGCATTTAATAAAGTAATTGATTTAGGCACAAAACCCGAAACGAAAATTATGATTAAAACTCCAATTATTCGTATGAGTAAAAATGAAATTATAAAAAAAGGAAACGAACTTAATGCACCACTCCATTTAACTTGGTCTTGTTATCAAAACGAAGATGAAGCATGTGGCGTTTGCGATAGTTGTGCATTACGTTTAAGAGGTTTTCAAAAACTAGGAATTGAAGACCCAATTCCATACAAAAGCAGACCAAAATATTAATTAATAAAGGAAAATAATTATGGAAGATAAAACTAAAATTCTTGAAACATTTGAAAATCCAAATCCAGAAAGAGACTATACAATTAAACACAAAGCTCCAGAATTTACTTCACTTTGCCCTAAAACCGGGCAGCCAGATTTTGGGACAATCATTTTAGAATATAATCCCAACGAGCTTTGTGTGGAATTAAAGTCATATAAATTATATTTAAACTCATTTAGAAACGATGGAATGTTCTTTGAAGCTGTAACTAACAAAATATTGGAAGATCTAGTAAAAGTATTAGACCCAAGTTATTTAAAAATTACAGCTAAATTTAACGTTCGTGGCGGAATAAGCTCAATTGTAGAAGTTGAATATGATGAATTTGCTGAATTGGATGAATATGATGAGTTTGACGAAGACGAAGATTTTTCACTAAACTAACAAACATACTCTTAGAAGAATTAAGCCAATTCCAAATACTGCTGGCTTAGGATTGAAATTTTCTTGAGTGTTTTTTTTATTATAATAAATGTAAAGGAGCACTTATGGCTAAGAAAGTAATTAAAAGAAGTTGGGCTGAACCATTTAAAATTAAAGTGGTTGAGCCTATCAAAATGACAACCAGAGAACATCGCGAAAAGCAAATTGAGATTGCTGGTTACAACACTTTTCTGTTAAAATCGGAAGATGTTTATATTGATTTGCTTACAGATAGCGGCACAAACGCAATGAGCGATAGACAATGGGCTGGAATGATGGTAGGTGATGAAGCCTATGCTGGCAGCCGAAATTTTTATCACTTGTGGGACAATGTTAAAAAGTATTATGGAATGCCCTACTTTGTGCCAACTCACCAAGGAAGAGCAGCTGAACACATAATTTCAAAAATTCTTATTAAAGAAGGGGATTTTGTGCCAGGCAATATGTATTTCACAACTACTCGTCTTCATCAAGAACTAGCAGGCGCTACATTTGTTGACGTAATTATTGACGAAGCTCACGATCCGAAAAGCAAACATCCATTTAAGGGAAATATTGATCTTGAAAAACTGAAAGCCTTAATTGAAAAAGTTGGTGCAAAAAAAATTCCTTACGTAAGTATTGCTGGTCCAGTTAACATGGCTGGCGGACAACCGTTCTCAATGCAAAATCTTAGAGATGTTTATGATTTATGTTCTAAACACAAAATTAAACTGTGGTTCGATGCAACCAGAGCAACCGAAAATGCTTACTTTATTAAAGAAAGAGAAGCAGGTTACGAAGAAAAATCCATTCCAGAAATTCTTAAGGAAATTTGTTCTTACTTTGAAGGAATTTGGGTTAGCGCTAAGAAAGATTTAATGGTAAACATTGGTGGAATTCTTGCAACTAAAAACAAAAAGGTTTTTGAAAAAGCTCAAAATATGGTTGTTGTTTATGAAGGACTTCATACTTATGGCGGACTTGCTGGGCGCGATATGGAAGCTATGGCTATTGGACTTGAAGAAATGGTTGAATTTGATAACATTAGAGCCCGAATTGGTCAAGTAGAATATTGTGGAAAAGAATTGGATAAATATGGTGTTCCATATGTGCTTCCAATTGGTGGACATGCAATATTTCTTGACGCAAAAAGAATTTTGAGTCACTTACCTCAAGATGCCTTTCCTGCACAAACACTTGCATCCGAAATTTATGTAGATTCAGGCGTTCGTGGAATGGAAAGAGGAATTGTTTCTGCTGGACGTGATCCTGAAACTGGTGAACACAGATATCCTAAGTTAGAGTTAGTTCGTCTAACATTCCCCCGTCGTGTTTATACTCAAGCTCATATTGATGTTGCTGTTGAATCAATTGCAACAGTTTATCAGAATAGAAAAAATATTACTGGACTTAAAATGATTTATGAGCCAGAATATTTAAGATTCTTCCAAGGAAGATTTGAAAAACTATAATTTAATTAAGCAGTAATAATTATTTACATTTAAACCTCGATAATAATCATATATTTCGAGGTTTAATTTTACAACTAAAATCATTTTATTTATGCAACAGTCATTTGAAATAAGAACACAATTTGAAGCAGAAAAAGAAATTCTCTTTACAAATAAAGAGATGATTAAAGACGCTTTTAAATTTTGTATTAATTATAGTCTTTTAATTGAAGAATATATCTTTAAAGTTCTTGCAGGCAAAAAAGTTAATTTTGTTTTAGTTGCTGCTGGAAGTTTTAGCCGTCGTGAACTCTCACCTTATTCTGACATTGATTTAATGTTTATAGCAGACGAAGTTGCTCCAAATCAAAAAAGTATTGAGGAAAGTGTGGCAGCACTTTGGGATATTGGAATTGAAATTTCTCACACCGTGCGCGAATTCTCTGATGTAGATAGATTTTTACAAGATGATTTAACTTCCTTAACTCAATTTTTTGAAACACGATTTCTATTTGGAAATAAAGAAATATATAAAAAGTGGACTGATAAAATTCTTTCGGTGCTTGATAAAAAGCACACAAACAGATTACTAAATCAATACTTTGTTGATATTAAAGAACGACAATTAAAATATGGCGATTCTCCCAAAGTATTGGAGCCAAATGTTAAATATTCTGCTGGTGGATTAAGAGATTTTCATACTATTGAATGGATTTATTCTATTAAGAACAATACAATTATTGCAAGCCAAGAAGAGAAGACTCAGACTGAACTTTTTCTATTGAACATGAAGGACGAAAATTTTATTAACGCTAAGGATGTTGCAAGTTTGTTAAAAAGCTACAAACTTGTTCTCCTGGTTCGAAACCTTTTGCACATATTCAGCAAAAGACGACAAGATAGGTTTGAGTTTACTTCACAAGAAAAAATTGCAATTTTTCTAGACTTTACCGAAAGTAATTGGAAAGAATTTATGTTTGAATATTTTAATGCGACAAACATAATTTTTCGATTTTCAAAGACACTTGTAAAAAAATATGAGGAAGAACTTACCGGACCTATTTCGGAATATCTTTCCATTGAGCTTGATGACGATTTTTATATAAAAGATAACATCATTTATATAAAGGAAGAAAAGAAGCTAAATCTTTCTGAAGCTATGAGGGCATTTTATTATAGAGGTTTACATCGCGCTCGTTTTGGACAAAATATGCGCTCTATAATTATTAATAGTGCTCTTGACGTTGAAGAAAGCGAAGATTATTTGTTTTCTTCATCTGTGTTTTTCCGAGAAATACTAAAACTGCCTCACAATATTGGCGAGACTTTAAGCATAATGAATAGCTTGGGCGTACTTGGAGCTTTCCTACCAGAGTTTAAAGAACTTATTGGATTTTTCCAGCCTGGTGTTTACCATTGCTACACTGCTGACGAACACACACTTATTGCCATAAAAAATTTGGAGGCTTTGAAAAATAAAGAATCTACATTAGGAAATATCTTTAGTAGTATTAAAATTAAAGATACACTTTACTTATCAGTCCTTTTGCACGATATTGCTAAGCCTGTTAGTATTTCGGGACACGAAATTATTGGTGCCGAAATGGTGGGAACAATTATGAATCGTTTGGGATATGAACAAGAGGAAATTGAATTAGTTCAGCTTTTAGTAAAACACCATCTTACAATGGAGCAAGTTGCGTTTAGAAGAAACCTAAATGATCCTGAAACATTAGATAATTTTGTATCTATTTTCTCAAATAAAACAGAACTAAATTATCTTTATCTATTAACTTACTCCGATCTTTCTGCAGTTAGTCCTCTGGTGTGGACAAATTGGAAAGGTGATTTAATGGATGAGTTATATATCAAAAGCCTTGCCATGCTTGAGGATAAATTATCTGGTGAAGAATTGTTATATGAAAATACTTTGGCAATGATAAGTAATCCACTAATTGCTAATAACGAGGCAGTTAAATCGCATGTTGAATCTATTGACGATGCGGGATATTTGCAGCTTTATTCACATGCAGAAATTAAGGAACACGTTAAGGAAATTGAACGAGGTAATGATATTTCTGTTTTCTTTAAACAAGAAAATGGGTTTACTAATATAACCGTTATTACAAAGGACTCAGAATCTCTTCTTTCCAGATTGTGCGGTTCTCTTTCAATAAGCGATTTAAATATTCACGATGCAAAAATATTTACACGCAAGGATGGAATTGTAATTGACAATTTTAATGTTACTGATTTTAGGACTAATACAGAAATTAGCGAAGAAAAGTATGTTGCTATAAGAAAAAATATTACAGCTGCATTACATAACGAATTACATATTGTTGAAGAATTCAAAAAGATTAAATCAAGATGGTGGAGACTAGAAAGTAAACTTTTTAAACGAAAAGATAAAATTAAAATAGATTTTGAAGAGTACGATAAATACAGCATTATTGATGTTCATGCGCCAGATAAAATTGGGCTGCTCTATCAAATAACAAATAAAATGAATGAACTTGGTCTTGTAATTTACTTTGCAAAAATTGCAACAAAATCGGATGATGTTGTTGACGCTTTTTATGTGCTGGATAGAAATGGAAATAAAATTACAGAAGCCGATGTTGGCTTAATTACACTTGAACTTAAACAAGCAATAGAAGAAATTTTATAAAATTATACATTTAACCAAGAGGATGTTTTGCATTTTTTTAATAAATCAGCTCCAATAGGAATTTTTGATTCAGGTATTGGCGGTTTGACAGTGGCTAAAAGAGTAATGTCAATTTTGCCAAATGAAAATATTATTTATTTTGGAGATACGGCACGTGTGCCATATGGCTCCAAATCAAACTCAACTGTAATTGAATATTCAATTCAGGATGCACAGTTTTTAATTAAAAAAAATGTAAAACTCATAATTGTTGCTTGTAATACTGCTTCATCAGTAGCGCTTGATACACTTCGAGAAAAATTTGATATTCCAATAATTGGAATGATTGAGCCTGGCGCTAACCTTGCACTGGAAACAACAAAAAATGGAAGAGTTGGTGTAATAGGAACAAATGCGACTATAAATAACAAAGCATATTCTGAGAAATTAAATCAAATTGATTCTAAAATTAAAGTTTTTGAAAAAGCTTGTCCGCTGTTTGTTCCAATTGCTGAAGAAGGTTGGTTAAATCACGCTGCCACAAAATTAATTGCACTGGAATATTTGCAAGATTTTATTGATAATGATGTTGATACTCTAGTTCTAGGCTGTACACATTATCCATTGTTAGCTGCTACAATTCAAGAAATATTAGGCGAAAAAGTAACTTTAATTGATTCTGGTTTTGCAGCATCCCTCCAAGTTGAAAATCACCTTAAAGGGAGAGGAATTAGAAATGACTCTGTGCAACTTGGAACTAAAGAGTTTTATGTTAGCGATTTACCCGATAAATTTAAGTCCGTTGCTGAACGATTTTTGGGAAGCGAATTATCACATCTTGAAAAAATAGATGTTGAATCGTTACTCGTTAGATAAATAAAAACTCTTATAGTGATAAATGGCTGCAATGGTTTTTGAATCGATGATTTTTCCATTTTTAATCATTTCATCAACTTCACTTAGTGAATACTCAAAAATTTCCATTCCAAATTCGCCTTCTTCACGGTCATGGTCTCCTGCAGTTAAATCTTGTGCAAGATAAAGATATAATATTTCGTCACAAAAGCCTGGAGTGGTAGAAATTTTGCCAAGTGGAGTAATTTTCTTTGCAGTATATCCTGTCTCTTCTGTTAATTCGCGAGTTGCGCAAACCATTGGGTCTTCGCCAATTTCCAACTTTCCGGCTGGTGCTTCAATAAGTATTTCCTGCAAAGGATAACGGAATTGTTTTATCAAAACCAATTTGCCATCATTTGTTATTGGAAGAATTACCGAACCCCCATTGTGGTGAATTACTTCACGCCTTCCGGCATTTCCACTATCATATTCTAAAATATCAAGTTTAACATCAAAGACTACGCCGTTAAAAATACTTTTACTATTTGTTACTTTATAATTCATGTTTACTCTTTTGCTAGTTAGTATTGTTTTTTAGAAGCCACAAAGTCTCAAAGGCACCAAGAAAAAAATTGAATTTTCAAAATTACTAGTTTGTCATTTCGAACCCGACGCAGTTTGTCGGGTGAGAAATCTCTGATTCTTAATATTAGAGTCTTTTATGGAAATCTTAACTGTAAAAGATCTCTCACCAAAAACATGTTCGAGATGACAGCTCGCAGATTATAAAAAACCTAATAAATTAAATTGGTTAAGAATCATAATAAGGAATTAACTCACTGCCAAGAAATTTAAGCGTTGCAGCAATAACTCCCAAATCATCCATGTAACCAAAAAGAGGAACTAAATCTGGAATTGTATCAATTGGAACAATAAAATAAATTAATGCGCCAGCAACAATTGCTTTTCTATGCCAGCTTACATTTTTATCTATTAGATAATGATAGAGGGCAAGCAAATCTTTTGCAAACGAGATTTTTTTGCCTACTTTTTCAAGCTTTGTCCAAAGCTGACTATCAATAGCGCCAGTTACTTCATCAATATCTTCTTTCGTTTCGAAGTTAATATCTTCTTCGTTGTAATCATCAAAACTTTTATTCATTTCATTACCTCGTTTTATGATTTTCGTACCAATCAAAAATTGTGTTCCACCAAAATTTAGCATTTTGTGGCTTCAATACAAAATGAGATTCCTTAGGAAAATAAACAAATTTGGAATCTACATTCATTTTCTGCAAAGCTGTAAACAATTCAAATGCTTGACTTTCGGGAACTCTAAAATCCATTCCGCCGTGAACAACGAGCATTGGAGTTTTAAAATTTGCTACAAATTCGCTTGGCGACCATTTTTTGTATAACTCTTTGTTTTCCCAAGGCGCTCCGCCATTTTCCCATTCTGGAAACCAAAGTTCTTCTGTTGTTCCATACATGCTTTCAATATTGTAAACGCCATCGTGACAAACAAGTGCATTGAATTTTGTGTTGTGTCCTTCAATCCAATTTATCATGTAACCGCCGTATGATGCACCAGCAGCAAATGTGTTTTTGGAATCGATAAATTTATAATTAGCAATTGCATAATCGTAAGCGTTCATTAAATCAACATAAACTTTTCCACCCCAATCCTGCGAAATTTCATCTGTGAATTTTTGTCCGTAACCAGTTGAGCCACGTGGATTAGTAGCAACAACTACATATCCTTTGGAAGCAAACATTTGTGGATTCCAGCGGTAGTGAAAATCGTCACTCCAATGTCCTTGCGGTCCACCGTGAATCAAGAAAATCATTGGATATTTTTTGTTAGCATCAAAAAATGGAGGCTTAACAATTATTGATTGAACTTTTGCGTCTTCTGCGCCTTCACTCCAAAATGTTTCAAGCTTACTCATATCAAGGTTTGCAAGTAAATCAGCATTCATGAAAGTAATTTGTTTCAAGTCACTTCCATCGGTATTTGCTGTAAATACTTCATAAGGAAGAGTTGATTTTTGAACTTTGAATACTAATTTATTTCCAACAAGACTTAAGCTGCTTGCATCAACCTCTTTAATTAAAAGGCTATTCTCTTTTGTTTCAACATCAATTTTATAAATGGAATTATAAATTTCATTTTGAGCCAAATAATAAACGGACTTACAATCATCCGCCCAAATAAACTCACCAAATGAAATATCCAAATTATCCGAAATGTTTTGAGTTGCGCCAGTTGCTCTATTGTAAAGCATAAGCGTTTGTTTATCCGCTTCAAATCCAGCACGAGCCATTGATGTATATACAATATACTTTCCGTCTGGCGAATACACTGGCTGATTATCGTTGCCCTTGCTTGTTGAAATCATCTTTGGTTTACTTTTTCCATCAAGTGATAAAACAAAAATATCGTTGTTTGTGCTTGTGGCTGTTACTTTGTCTTTGTTCATTGTAAATGCAACTTCATTTCCGTCGGGCGAAAAATTATAATCGTTGGCACTGCCAAGAGCAATTGGAGGTGTATCAAATTTGCAATTTAAAGTTAAATCGGTAGTCTCTTTGGTTTTCAAATCCATTAAGAAAAGGTGGCTGCGTTTAACTCCGCGCCAATCGTCCCAATGGCGGTACATAAGTTCGGTAAATACTTCAACATTTACTTTGGGATTTTCTTTTAAGGAATCTTTTTCCTTGTTGCATTCTTGTGTTTGGCAGTCGGGATGAACCATTGAAACAAACAACATTTTACTTCCATCGTTAGCCCATCTAATTCCAGAAGCTCCGCTGTATAAATCGGTTAGCTGTTCTTTGCTTGTGCCATCAAGATTGCATTGCCAAATTTGTCCGCCAAATGTATATGATAACTTCTTTCCATCTGGTGAAAAACTTGGACTGCTTTCGCTCTTCTCTGAATTTAATATTGGATGAACATCACTTCCGTCAATGTTCATAAGGTAAATATCGGTTTGTCCGGAATTTGCCTCCATTGAGTATTGTGTTACCGTAAAAGCAACTTGCTCACCATTTGGTGAAACAACAACGCTGCCAACACGTTTTATTGCCCATAAATCATCAACAGTAATTGCTCTTTTGGATTGTGCAGTTACTACAAACGTTAGACTAAAAAGGATTGCTAAAATTAAAAAGCGTTTCATCTATTTCCTCAATAAAAATTGTGTAATATTATTTGATACAAAGATAGTTATTTGATTGGCAAAAAGGAAAAATGGAATGAGTAAGTGCATGTTGTGAGCAAAAGGGAATTATAAATCTTAATTCTTAATCCTACTCTTAATCTACTCTTAGATTAAGAATTAAGAGTAAGATTAAGAAAAACAGTTCAAATTGTTGTCGAGGACAATTGAGGATGCCTCACTAATAGTCATTGCGAGGAGTTCGTTCTTTGAACTCCGTGGCAATCTGTTAAATTAAAATTGTTTTAGGTGTACGTCTATTCCAACAGATTGCTTCAGCAAAGACCGCTTCGCAATGACATTTCAAGACTAGCCTTTGCGTGGAATAGTCCTTGTCAGCGGGCAATAATAGCTTAAGTCTTTCCGAGGAGTTTTATCCCGAAGCAAACTGCCCCAGAAGAAAAACAACTAAGTTTAAACAATTTAATAATTGTTATTAAAAATTTTGTTTTATAAATATGTTTATTTAATTTGCATTTAAGATTAGCGGTTGAGTGGCGACTATGCGGGATGTGATTTGTTGGGTTTTTGTTGAGCTGCTTTCTTGGAAAATTAAAATTGTTAGAATGAATAATAAATTGATGGAATGTTAGCTTAGAAAAGCTGTTGCCTAACAAACCAGAATGCAACATGTTGTTGCAGCTTAGTATATCGTTATATAAACAAGCAAGGTATTTGGTAAATGAAAACTATTATTTTTTTTTTGGTGTTTCTTGTCTCAGGATGTTCTAGCGTTTATTTAATTGAAGATGATAATTCTAATAGTAACATTGAAATATTAAATATGTTGGGTACTAGATATAATTCTACAACTCAGCTTAAAGACAGTACTATTTTTAGTTCTGATTCTATTCATATTAAAAGTGATTCTTTATATTCGAATAGCTTTAATACAATTTCCATTAGAGAATTACATTCTATAGAACTAGTGGATAGAATTGATGGGTTTGCTGATGGCATTTTTATAGGAATACCTATTGCAATAGGTGCTACATTAACTGGTTTCTATCTAGGATTGGGTTGGGATGCATATATTGCTGGAGAATTTTACTATTTGGCTTCAATTATTGTTGGTGTAATTATTGGGCATAATAAAGTGTTTTTGTTTAATAGTGAATAATTTTATTAATTGTATAACCCACCGCTGTAGCAAACCAGAGTTAAGCTTTGGCTTTTTTCAAGCTGGGTTGTTTTAATTGTTGTCGAGAGCAATTGAGGATGCCTTACTAATAGCCTTTGCCTGGAGTTTTACCCCGAAGCAAACTGCCCCAGAAGAAAAACAACTAAGTTTAAACAATTTAATAGTTGTTATTAAAAATTTTGTTTTATAAATATGTTTATTTAAGTTGCATTTAAGAATTGCGGTTGAGTGGCGACTATGCGGGATGTGATTTGTTGGGTTTTTGTTGAGCTGCTTTTCTTGGAAATAATAATTTTATTAGAACCAAAATATTACTGAAAACGAGTGACTGAGCGCCGAAGGAAAAGAAATTGTTAGGATAGAGCAATTATTTGTTGAGACTTGAACAGAAATGGTGCAAATAGAAAATATGGGAAGATACTTACCTAAAATTATTATCATCGTAAATATTTATTGTTTATTATATTGTAAATTATGACAAAAAAATACTTATCAAATTTATTTAAGACCTATCAAAAAGGTGATGCAAGAGAGGAATCTTATTATAAACATCTTGCTGATTTTATTACATCTTATTCAGAATCGGAACGGAAAAAGAAAATTGATGTTACTATTCTTCCCAAAAAGACTGAAGCCGGAAATCCTGATTTTAGAATTTGGGACGGCAGACAAAAAATAATTGGCTACATTGAAGCTAAAGACTTAGGTGTTGACCTTGACAGAATTGAAGACAGCGAACAACTCGAAAGATATTTATCAACTTTTCCAAATGTTATTTTAACAAATTATACAGAGTTTCGTTTATACAGAAACGGAGAAAGAATAGAAATAATATCAATTGCTCGTCCTTTTGTTATTAAAAAACTTGCCACTGTTCCGCATATTGAAAACGAAGATAAATTATTTGAACTGCTTGAAAGATTTTTAGACTTTTCACTTCCCAAAACCTATACAGCTAAAACTCTTGCTGTTGAACTTGCAAAAAGAACAAAGTTTTTAAAAGATGAAGTTGTAAGCGAAGAATTAAAATTGGGTACAGAATCGATTCACGGTTTTTATAATGCCTTTAAAGAGTTTTTAATTGCAGGAATAAATGAAAGTGAATTTGCCGATCTTTACTCACAAACAATTACTTACGGATTATTTGCTGCAAGGCTTCGCGCAGAAAAAGATTTTAACAGAAAACTTGCTTATTCATACATCCCAAAATCTATTGGAATATTAAGAGATGTTTTCAAATTTATTTCATTGGAAGACTTACCACCACAGATGGAAGTGATTATAGATGATATTGCGGAAGTTCTTAATGTCGCAGATGCAAAGAAGATACTCGATCAATATTATCACGAAGGCAAAGGAAGCGATCCCGTATTACATTTTTACGAAACATTCCTTTCGGTTTATGATCCCAAGACAAGAGAAAAGCGGGGCGTTTATTACACTCCCGAACCGGTTGTCTCTTTTATTGTTCGTTCGCTTCATCAAATACTAAAAGATAAATTTAATATTGCAGACGGTTTTGCATCAAAGAATGTAACTTTGCTTGACCCAGCCGGAGGAACACTGAGCTTTTTGGCAAAAGCAATTGAAACAGCAGTGGAAGAATTTGAGGGCAAATACGGTAAAGGTGCGGTTAAATCATTTCTAAAAGATCAGATTTTACAAAATTATTATGCGTTTGAATTGATGATGGCTCCTTACGCAATCGGGCATATGAAAATGTCTTTCCTTTTGGAAGAACTTGGCTACAGAATGGAAGATGATGAGCGTGTAAAATATTATTTAACCAACACCCTCGAAATGAAAGAACTTGATGAATCTAAATTCCCCGGAATGTCATCACTCTCTCACGAAAACCACGAAGCAGGAAAAATCAAAAAGAATGTTCCTATTCTTGTTGTACTTGGCAATCCGCCTTATTCAGGCCATTCTTCAAATACCGGCGAATGGATTTCTGATGTTATTAAAGAATACTATAAAGTTGACGGTAAACCGCTTGGTGAAAAAAATCCGAAGTGGCTTCAAGATGATTATGTTAAGTTCATCCGATTTTCACAGTGGAAAATTGACCAAGCCGGTGAAGGCGTTTTGGGATTTATTACAAACCACAGTTATCTTGATAATCCTACTTTTAGAGGAATGCGACAATCTTTGATGAACAGTTTTGATGAAATTTATATTATTGATTTGCACGGTAATAGCTTAAAGAAAGAAAAAGCACCAGATGGAAGTAAAGACGAAAATGTTTTTGATATACAGCAGGGTGTTGCGGTTTGTTTTATGATTAAGTATAAGAAATAATTTTTAGGAAAAATTCTATGGTAGATAATAAGCATAAATCTTTGTCAATTTTCGAAGCTTTTAAAATCCGCAGGCACTATGATGAAGAAAAAGAGAAGTGGTATTTCTCGGTTATTGATATTGTTGCAGCTCTTACCGATCAAAGCGATTTTCAAATGGCAAGAAAATATTGGAATAAACTTAAAGAAAGGCTTAAAAAAGAAGGAAATGAGTCGGTGACAAATTGTCACCAACTGAAATTAATTTCCACTGACGGAAAAAAATATGCTACAGATGTTGCCGATGTTGAAACTATTCTTCGTCTCGTTCAATCAGTACCAAGTAAAAAGGCGGAGCCTATTAAATTATGGCTTGCTAAAGTTGGGTATGAAAGAATTGAGGAAATGAATGACCCCGAAAAAGCATTGAACCGCTCACGCGAATATTGGCAGAAACACGGAAGAAGTGAAAAGTGGATTCAGCAAAGAATGATGAGCCAAGAGACGCGAAATAAACTTACTGATTACTGGAGTGGACACGGCATTGAAAAGAAAGATGAATTCGCAATTCTTACATCTATTATACATAAAGAGTGGAGCAATTTAACAGTTAAAGAGCACAAAAACTTAAAAGGATTAAAAACGCAAAACTTACGCGATCATATGAGCGAAGCAGAATTAATTTTTACCGCTTTGGCTGAGCTTTCTACAAGGCAAATTGCTGAAACTGAAAACACCGAAGGATTTGAAGAGAATAAAATTCCCGCAAAAAATGGTGGAAAAATTGCTAAAGATGCAAGAAAAGCTCTGGAACAAAAAACCGGAAAAAGCGTAATTACCGGCGAAAATTTTTTGCCGCCTAAAGAAACTCATAAAAAGATTAATAAAAAGTAGAAAATAAAATGGCTAAAGTTTATCACTCAGAAATTTATGGTTTAAGAGAAAGAAAATACGATTGGCTTAACAAGCACGACATTAAAAATGTTAAGTGGAATGAACTTGAACCGAATAGTGAGTTTTATCTTTTTATTCCGCAAGACCAAAGATTGCAAAAAAAATATCAAACTTATTCTAAAATAACGGAAATATTTCCGCTAAATAATACTGGAATAGTTACAAAAAGAGATTCTTTTGTGATTGGATTTAATAAAAATGAAATTAATCAAAGAATTAGAATTTTTTCAGATAAATCCTTATCTGATGAGTTTGTTTCAAAAAGTTTGAAACTTCCATTAAGGGATAAAGATAAATGGGATTTGCATGAAGCAAGAAAGCACTTTTATCGTAATAAAGATTTAGAAGATTATTATACTCATATTCAATATCGTCCTTTCGACAAGAAGTGGATATTTTATCATCCAACATTGGTTGCAAGACAAGTTGAAAAGGTTATGATTCATCTTCTTCAAGATAATCTTGCCATTTGTGTCGGGCGTACAGGAAGTGCTACTGGTTCAGATAATTATGATATTGTATTTATTGCTGAGAATATTGTTGATCTCAATTTATTTAGAAGGGGTGGAGAATTAGTATTTCCACTTTACCTTTATCCCGAAACAATAAAGAGAGAAAAAAAGAAAAATCCACTTGTTCAAATGATGATGTTTGAACCGGAAATAAAATATCAAGGCAAGCAGCCAAACATAAAACCGGAATTATTTGAAGACTTAAAAAAGAATTATAAAAAAGATGTAACGCCTGAAGAAATATTTTATTACATCTATGCCGTTCTTTACAGCAATACATACCGTAAAAAATATGCAGAATTCTTAAAGATAGATTTCCCAAGAGTTCCTTTCACTAAAGATTACAAACTTTTTATTCAAATTGGAAAACTTGGCAAACAGCTTGCGGATTTACATTTGTTAAAGTCAAAAGAATTGGATAAGACTATTTCTAAATTTCAAATAGATGGAAGCAACAAAGTAGAAAAACCTAAATATGAGGAAGGGAAAGTTTGGATAAACAAAGAACAATATTTTGACGGAATAAAAGAAGAAGTTTGGCAATATCAAATTGGCGGTTATCAAGTTTGTGAGAAGTGGTTAAAAGATAGAAAAGAAAGAACGCTTACTTTAGATGAAATAAAAACCTATTGTAAAATTGTAACTTCGCTTTCAAAAACTATTGAATTGCAAAAAAAAATAGATAGATATTTTGAAGAAGTTGAAAAAACGGTGTAAAAACCCAATAACAATAATGATAAATTGGAAGTTATGAGCTGGAATCCCCCAAAGGGAAGCATGACTAAACAGTCAAAGCCAGAAAAATAAAAAGTGGAGGCGTGACTAAACAGTCACGACAAGAGAAAGTAAAAAGTGGAGGCATGACTAAACAGTCATGGCAAGAAAAAGTTAAAAGTGGAGCTTTGACTAAACAGTCGCGGCAAGAAAAGGTAAAAAGTGGAGGTTTGACTAAATAGTCACGACAAGAAAAACCCAAAAGTTGGTTTTGACTAAACAGTCACAACAAAAAAGCAACAAGAGAGGAATGATTTGGTGTTTTTGCATTAGGGTTAATGCAAAAGCAATTTATAAAAAAACAATAGGAGCAAAGAATGGGTCAAATCAGCAAACTAACAACAACAGTTAGAACAACGGAAATCAATTCGGTTACAAGCGGGATAATAGCCGAATATTCACAAACCACATTAAGCAGCGATGCACATTTAGCCACTATTTTTGAACAACTACAGCCAATTAACGCAAAGTTAACAGAATCAATAAACCGCATTAAAGCTGAAAGCAATCTTGAAGAAAAAGACGAGCTAAGAGATAACAAAATAAGAGCAATAAATTATCTTGCCCTGGGTTTTGAGCATCATCCCGATGCAACAATTAGCAATGCCGCAAAAATTGTAAATGCCGTATTTGAGCATTATGGAATGAACTTAGTAAACGAAAGCTATGCAACGGAATCATCCTTAATTGCCTCGTTGTTGCTTGAGTTCGGCAAAGCAGATTTACAAGCTTCAATTGCCTTGTTGCCGGGTTTAAGTCAACTAATTGACGAACTAAGCACCATAGAAGCAGAATTTGAAGAAGCACAACTTGCTTTCCAAACAGAAAAAGCGACAGATGGAAATAAGGAAAGTGCCACAGAAATAAAAAAAGAACTTCTTACAGTAATTAACGAAAAACTTGTAGTTTACTTGCGAGCAATGGTAATGGTTGACGAAGCAAAATACGGCGCTTTTGTTGGAGTAGTATCTCAAATAATAGATGATATGAATGTAATAATAAAGAAAAGAAAAAAAACAGTAGAGCCAGTTAATACTGTTAATAATTAAGGAATAAAAACCAGTAAACTGGTGATATTTAATAAAGGTTGTTTCATTAACCCATGACTTAAGTCATGGGTTAATTAGAATGTATCTTCGCTCACAACCGGTTTACCGGTTTAACATATTTTATTTTTTGCGAAGGATAGCTAGGCAATCACAAAATCAGTAAATTTTAACTGCTGTCGAGGACCAATTGTATTGTCTCAAAAGTTTTTCTAATAGTCTTTGCGAGGATTTCGTTTTTTGAACGACGAAGCAATCTGCTAAAGATTGCTTCACCCAATAAAAAGCACTGGGTTAATGACATTTACTACTATTAAGACAGCCTCGGAGGTTCTCGACAGCATGAAAGTTAAATAGATGAAAATAGTAATAGGAGTTAATATGAAGATTAAATTATTAATATTTGTTGCTCTGTTTATTTCTTGCTCAGAAAATGTAGTAGAGCAGAGTTTTGAAAGAGAACCAGCAGATCAAGAAATAAAAATACTTTATAAACATTGGTTTAACGATGAGGTTGATACTTTTAATAAAACCTTAACAAAAGATTTAGTAATTGATGGAGAAATAACGATTGATTTCTGGTTTCAAAAAAGCGAGCAGTCAAGAATAATTGATATGCTTGAACAGATTGATTTCTGGACAATACGAGATACACTTGACCAAAATCCTTTAGATTCAGCTTATGTGATGATCGATCCTGATCCTGGTATTCAAGAACTGAAAATAGAGTATCTAAATAATTCAAAAACTGTCTATTGGTATTTGATAAATGATTATGAAGACGAAACTGCAAGAATAAAAAAAATTAACAGACTTAATATTGGAAATAATATACAACGACCCAGAATATAAGAACTTGCCTGCAAGAAATGGGTCATATTTTTAACAGCTGTCAAGAAGGGGTGAAGCAGTCTCAGTGGTCCTCGACAGCAGGAAAATGTGGCTAAAGCAATTGTTTTTTGTTTTCTAAAACAGTTGACTAAAGACAATGGCAATTGCAGTCGCTTTTAAGCGACTGATCAAAATAAAATTAGTAAAAAGGCTTTAGCCACATTAAGTTTGTGTCAAATTGTAATTATCATCTATGCTTTGGTGGCAAGAAACATAGGAAGAGCGATGAAAAGATTATTAGTATCATATTTATTAGCAATAATTGCAATTATTCTAATTGTTGGTTGTGAAAATCCATCTGAGCCGGAAGACGACAATTTTGTTTTTTATGGGCAAATAATTAACAAACAAGGTAAACCAGTTCAAGGTGCAAAAATTCATTATAAATCCGAACTTAAAGAAAAACTACTGAAGGGTAGTAACAAAATTTGTCCATCAACATTAATTAGTTTTGTAATTCCAAAAGAAACCCACGCTGAAGTAAAAGTTTATAGATGGTATAGCAGAGAATATCTCTTTACTTTAGTAAATGACAATCTAAAATCTGGATATTACAGTTATTCCTCTCTTCCAATGAATTTAACTAATGGATTTTATACATACGAACTTACCACAGAAGATACTGTATATGAAAACATAATGTACCTTCAAACAGTTGATTGGCGCATACTTGCTCAAACTGATCCCTTAGCAATTACTAATAGTGAAGGTAAGTTTGAAATTGCAATTGGAGTATTTGGTTTTGATGTTGAAATGAAAAACTATGGTTATAGTGGAACTAGCGAACCCATTACTATGAGCATTTCAAGAACAATTGAAATAGTTATTTACGAAGGTGATGAAACATTGCCTTCTTTAGTAAAAGAAACAACTATTGAAAAGAATAAAAACATTAATAAAACATTTACTATAAACACAACGCTTTAGCATTAGCACTAACTTACTGGCTGTTTAATGCTATTTGATAGATAGTAGCGAAGTGACGAGTGGTTCTAGCCTGCATGCGAAATATTTATTGGAACTGGGTTGATGTAATTTATAGTCATTAGGTGCTATGAATGGTCATTAAAATTTAATAATTGTTATTTCAATACTGTTGAGTACAATTGTGTCTATCTTAAAAGTCACGTTTTATTAACTGGTTTTAATCAGCTTTATTTGTGCGCAATTTTTAGATGATATGAAATTTTATTAAAATATTCTTATTATTGTTATAATATTTTGTTAAACGTTATCCATAAATTTTAAAAACCGAAAAATAGTTGGTTTTAATTTTAAAATTCAATAGTGATTTAATTGCTTATTATTTATTATGTAAGTAAGCTGGCGAAGCTGTAGTTATGAATTGGAAAGTAAAACTAATTAAGTACAAAAAACAAAATCTTCCTTTTATGATTTATAAAGTTAATTTATTTAGTTTTTTGCAATTGTTTAATTATTCTTAAAACTAATATTTAATTTATCTGCAGGGCTTTTAATTTTATTTATTGAATAAGATGAAACATGCGTATAAATTTGAGTTGTTTCCAAACGTTTATGACCTAGTAATTCTTGAATGTAACGTATATCAGTTCCATCATCTAAAAGATGTGTTGTAAAACTATGACGCAACACGAAGATAAATAACTAAATATAACATAAGTCCCAATATACACAATGGGTGTATTGAGACGTTGTAGCCAATACAAAAACAAGCAAATATTTTTTTATAGTACTGATATAAGGTTTGAGCTGACAAAAGCAATATAATTGATATTTAACATTACTTTCCATATCTTTATAATCAGTTATCAACTGACAAATCAACTATGATAAATAAACACATATCAAAACAATCTAACGAACTTCTATCATTTTTTAATGAGAAAGATTTACATTGCTTTACTACAGAAATTGCAAAAAAAGCACTTCCAAATTCTAAAGATAGTGCAATAAGAGAATTACTCAGTGCCATGACACGTAGAGGACTTTTAATGAGAGTTAAAAGAGGTTTGTATTATGTAATTCCTTATGAACAAAATCCGGAAACTTTTATGCCTGAATGGCATTTATTGGCAGAACATTTAGTGCAAGATGCAAAATATTATATTGGATACTACTCCGCCTTACAAATACATAACTTAATTACTCAACCATCATTAAAAGAGCAAATTGTTGTTTCAAACCAAATACACCCATCATCAATAAAAATTAAAGATGTCCCTTTTCAATTTATCTATCACAACGAAAAACACTTTTTTGGAACAAAAAAAATATGGATTGATAATTTTAACAAAGTTATCTGTTCCGATCTAGAAAAAACTATAATTGATTGCCTGTTTAAACCAGATTATGCTGGTGGAATTGTTGAAATTGCACGTGCCCTATATTTATCTCGTGAAAAAATTAAATTTAATGTTTTATTGGAGTACGTTGATAAATTTAATTCCCAAGCGGTTATTAAACGTCTTGGTTTTCTTTTAGAATCATTAGAAATTGAAACTGATATTATTAGCGATTTGCAGAAACTGAAAACAAGTTCTATTGTTATTTTAGACACTGAACTTCCGAAGAGTGGCAAAACATTAACCAAATGGAGCATTCAACAAAACATTGAAATAGAAACAATTAAAGAAGCAATTTACACATGATAAAACCTGGCGAAATACAAAAAATGGCAAGAGTTGTTGGTGTAAGAGACCAGCAAATTGAAAAGGATTATATTTTATCTTGGATTTTACAGGGCATTGCTTTTCACAATGAACTTTTCAAAATAATTGTCTTTAAGGGTGGAACCGTTTTAAAGAAAGTGTATTTCAAAGATTATCGTTTTTCAGAAGATTTAGATTTTACATTATTGGATGATACAATTTCAAATCAGCAAATATTTGATTTCTTCAATGAAATATTTGAGTATGTTAGAGAAGAAGTAAATATTCCTTTGGAAATAATTGATGACAACGAACACTCTGATGGCGGAATAAATTTCTACATTAGTTATATTGGTCCACTTGGTGGAATGGGTACAAACAAACGTGTAAAAGTTGATATTTCAAGAAGTGAAAAATTACAGTTTGCTCCAACATACGAAGATGTTTTTATTACATATACTGATCAAGAAGAACATAAACTGCTTTGCTATTCGCTTGAAGAAATTCTTGTTGAAAAGATGCGTTCTGTTATGCAGAGAATGCAGGCACGAGATTTTTACGATATTTGGTATTTAACAGAAGTACACGGATTAGAAACAGATTTTTATCTGAATGAATTTATAGCAAAGTGCAAAACCAAAGAACTTAATCCATTAGATTTTTTTACAAAATTAGAACAACGTTTGCCACAATATAACGCTCGCTGGCAAAAATCTATGAAAGACCAGATTAAAGATTTGCCTGAGTTTGAGCAGATTGAAAGAGAAACAATAAGACATTTAAGAAAACTAAAAATTTAAGAGAAAAATATGCCAAAAAATCCAAATAATAATTGCTATTCCTGAAGGGAAAATCAGAGACTACATTGATGGTACTATCAGGCAAGATACTCCTGAAGAATATGTAAGGCAGACTGTTGAAAAGAGATTGGTAAATGAACATAAATATCCTTAAGGGAGAATAAAAATTGAATTTCTTGCTCATCAACTTTTTTGAATTTTGAGTTCTCAACCCAATCTAAAATATTTTTAATGCAGCTAAATAGTTCTTTATTATTTGTGTGGAATAATTTTCAATAATTATTTGTTTATTGAACTTATCTGTAATTTCTTTTCTTTTCATACATATTATTATATCTTTCGTAACATAAACAACTAAATACAACATATAGTCCCGATATACACAATGGGTGTATTGACATTAGAGGCAAGCATAGAAGAATACAAACAGTTAAAAATGTAATATGTCCAAGGAGAACAATTATGAGTAAAGAAAAACAAACAATTCACGATTTTGACATAAATATTATCTATGAATATTTTTCGAATACTGAACGACAAGGTCCTGGCAATACAGAAGAAACACTTAAAGCTTTGAGTTTTATAACAGGTCTTACAGAAAAATCAAAAATAGCAGATATTGGTTGCGGTACAGGTGGTCAAACAATGACCTTAGGCAAAAATACACCATGTGAAATAATCGGAATTGATGTATGGGAGGATTTTGTTCATAAGTTTAATTTAAATTCCGCAAGTCATAATCTTCAAGACAGAGTAAAAGGCATTGTCGGGAATATGGAAAAATTACCGTTTCACGAAGAAGAATTGGATTTAATTTGGTCGGAAGGTTCGATTTATAACATTGGATTTGAGCGTGGATTAAATGAATGGCGAAAATTTTTGAAAATTGGAGGATATATTGTCATTACAGAAAACACATGGTTTAGCGAAGAACGCCCTACTGAAATTCAAGAATTTTGGCAAAAGGCCTATTCTGAAATAGATACAATCCCTAATAAAGTTGCACAAATGGCAAAAGCAGGGTTTTTGCCGATTGCTACCTATATTTTACCCGAAGCTATATGGACAGACTATTACAGTAATCAGGCTTTGAATATTGATACTTTTTTAAAAAAACATAAGGGGAATAAAACAGCAGAAGATTTTGCCTCTTCACAACGATATGAGGCAGAATTATACACTAAATACAAAGAGTATTATGGATATATGTTTTATATCGGAAAAAGAATCAAATAATGCCAGCCACTAACATCATGTATAAAACATTGGGGGTTAAGTGGTTACTAGAAGCATTCAGCCCGCATCAGCTTTTGTGTAGTTGGACAGGGACGAAGCCCGTAATCCCCAACGTTTCATACATGTAACCGTTAGGTGCAACGCAGAAAAACTGAAATGATGAAACTGTATGATTGAATCAATTAAACCAACAGGTATTTTAAGAAAATACATAATAAACTATTTCATTGTTGAGACTAACAATTCAGTGGACTATTTGCCTAAAGAAAGAGTTTACCCCTGCGGATATGCAACAATGGTTTTTCATTATGGTTCTCCATCAAAATTCCAGAAAAAGAATTCAAGCATATATATTGAGCCGAATTTGGTTATATGCGGTCAACAAACCAGTTATTATGACTTGTCATTATCTGGAAAGACAGGTATGATTCTTATTGTATTCAGACCACATGGAGTAAAATCTTTTTTCAATTTTCCAATTACTGAATTATTAAATGAAAACCTTTCACTTCAGGATTTGGCTATAAATGAAACTAAAGAATTAGAGGACAAATTGTTAAACTCTCCAAATAATAAGCAAAGAGTTATTCATTTAGAAAACTTTCTTATTAAAAGACTAATTCAAAATAATGAATTTGAACGAGTTGAACATGCTATAAAAATAATTGAGAATTCTAAAGGACAAATTAAGGCTCAAGATATTGCACAAGAGGTGTGTTTGGGAATAAAACAATTTGAAAGGACCTTTTCAAAATACGTTGGTGTAAATCCTAAAAAATTTGCAAGCATCATTCGCTTACAAAATGTAATACAAATGAAAAGTAAGCATAAAAAAAGTATGACTCAAATAGCCTTTGATAGCGGGTATTACGACCAATCTCATTTTATTCATGATTTTAAATGTTTAACAGGACTTACTCCAAATGCTTTTTTTAACACTCAGAAATAAAGACCATTTTTTACAATTTTTTTATTTAAGCACAGACTATTTTTGCAATAAAAAGGAAAGATAGAATGAATAGATTAGAATTAAAACATAAAGAAATAATAAACTTTTGTTTAGCTAACGCAGACGATTCGGTTGTAAAGAAATATTCAAGATATTTTAAAGAAGGTTATGATGCTTATGGTATTGATTCTAAAATTTTGGAATTGCAAAAAATTAAATGGTTGGATTCATGGAAAGATGAAATGACCATTTCTGAATACTTAGATTTAGGCGATTTGCTAATTTCTTCTGGTAAATTTGAAGAAGCAGACTACGCTATTCAGTTTATTGCATCAAAGAAAGATAAATTTACAACTGAAACGTTTGATAGAATTGGGAATTGGTTAGAAAATGGAATTCAAAACTGGGGCAATACAGACGTATTGTGTATGTTAGTTTTATCCGAGTTTATATTCAACAAAATCATTGAACCCCAAGATTTCATAAGTTGGACAAAATCTGAATCTAAATGGAAAAGAAGAGCAGTTCCAGTAACTTTTTATGAAGTGATTAAAAAAGGACACAATCCTGAGCCAGTCTTTTCTGTGATTGAGAAATTAATGGAAGATAAAGAAGAAGATGTTCAAAAAGGGTTAGGCACACTTCTAAGAGAGATTTGGAAAAAACAACCTGAAATAGCAGAAAGATTTCTTTTAAAATGGAAAGATAAATGTGGACGGAAGATTATTCATTATGCAACTGAGAAAATGGATAAAGACTACAAAGCAAAATTTAAAAAGACAGAAAAATAGAATCAATGGAACAAACAAATATTAATCAGGTATCTTATTGTGGGTTTTACTGTGGTGCGTGTCCCAAATATACTAAAGGTCAATGTGAAGGATGTAAAGGTAACAATCCAAAATGTGCAGTTGGATACAAATCTTGTAAAGTAAGACCTTGCTGCATTGAGAGTGGTTATAATTCTTGTGCAGACTGCGATAAATACGAGTCAGTTAAGGATTGTAAATTATTTAATCCTTTCATGATTCGTTTTGGGCAATTTGTAACACGGACAAATCGGAGATTAGGAATTGA
>Ga0180007_10000236_pt1 | contig 100658 bp, 91 predicted proteins | sample MM_PC_MetaG_FD_121122 | JGI IMG/M metagenome (GOLD analysis project Ga0180007, IMG submission 121122) | Groundwater microbial communities from the Aspo Hard Rock Laboratory (HRL) deep subsurface site, Sweden - MM_PC_MetaG | ecosystem: Environmental > Aquatic > Deep subsurface > Groundwater...
GACCATTGCCCGGTTCTTGCGCGAGCTTAAACCGTGAATGGCCCGGGACACCAGTTCTTTGCCGGTTCCGGTTTCGCCAAGAATCAAAACGTTCGTATCTGTACCGGCAATTTGTTCAATTTTGTAAAACACGTAATTGATTTCGTTGCTTTGACCGATAATGTTCTCGTGGTTGTATTCCAGTTTGATTTCTTCTTTCAGATAGGCTCTTTCCGCTTCAAGCTGGTCCTTTAGTTTTTTTATTTCGGAAAGGGCGGTTTCTGCGACTTGTTTTCGCGTTTCCGCCTCTTCTTTTGCGACGACAAGTTCGGCTGTTCGCTCACTGACAAGCTCCTCAAGATTTCTTTTGTAATATTCACGCTCGGTCACATCCTCGATGGCCAAAAGGATCAGCGGCGTTTGGCTTGATTTTGTGAAAATCTGACTGGCGTTCAAGTGCATGACCTTTCGGCCGACAGTCTCAAAGGTATGCTCCACTTCAAAGTCGTTGAACAGGGAATTTTCAGGAAGGATATCCTCAAGCAATTCTCGGAGTTTTGGGATGTTCCATTGCCGGTTGCCCAGATCGTATATTGATATTCCCACGGTTTCATCCGGTTTGACATCAAACGTCTGGTAAAAGGAATGATTGGCTTTTACAACCCTCAAATCAGAATCAAGCACAACCAGAGGTTCACGAATCGAGCCCAGAATATTGTCAAACACTTCCATAGAGGTCTGTACCCTTTGTTGATCGTATTCGGACTTCTTGGATTTTTGTTTCATTTTTCCGGATCGTTGATTGCTTTTCATCGGGAAAGTCTGCACTTGCTATTGATCGTTTGAGACCCTGGTATTAAAAAATGACAAGAGGCTGTAAAATCGTATCCATTTTCTCCGATAGGTTTTTTTAAATCATACAAGATGTATTTGGCATGATCAACAAGGAATTCTGTTCGGTTTAAAAAAATATTCCACAGCAAAAGAATTTATTAAAGGCGGTGCAATTATAAACACAGAGGGTGCAAGCTCTGCATCGGCCATTGCCCGGAGCGAATAATAACTTGGCATTATCGATTTTTAACAGGGATGCCTGCTTCGCAAGGTACGCCTGTGGCGCAAAGGCCACAGCCATAAATGAAGATGTGGTAATGTTTATTGCAGTAGGGAAGTGTGCTGGCCACTTTTTTATAGCAGGCTTCCTTGTCATGGCCATCCTTGGTAATGGCATCGACCGGGCATCTTTTTACGCACTTCAGGCATTTTCCGGTTTGATGGTATAGGCAATACGCATGAATGTCAGAAGGCCTTTGCCGGTTGGGGGCTAATTTCAGATTGACGACAAAGCTTCCCAGCCGGTGACAGACACCTTTTTCAGTGATCAGAAAATCCTGCATACCAAACGTGCCAAGCCCTGCGGCATAGGCAATGTGACGGTGAGACCAGGGGGAGGCCCATCCCACTATCGGGTATCTTTTTTTATTGAAAAGAGGCGTTACATCCGGTGAAACGGCAAGAACGCCTTTTTCCATAAGGTCTGTCACGATTTCGCGAACGAAAGTCTGACTGAATATTTCACCCAGAAGCCGGGTCTGTGCCCACCGTTCGGCGGGCCAGTCCGTCTTGTGTTTGTTGTCATTCCTTGTTTTTTCGCTAATGGGCATGACAAAGGAAACCACACTTAAATCTTTTGCATCCGGTGCGGGCAGACCGTTTTTTTCAGCCTGCCAGGCCATGATTTCATAAGGGGTGAAATGATGGGGACCGATAATTTTCTTGTACTCCTGAAAAATGGGGTCATCACCGCTCACAAATCCGACCAGGGGGTCATCAAATATTTTTTCGCCGGAAAAGGGAAATTGTAGGCTGTTTTGGGGATGGCTGGCCAGTTTTTCCTTGATGGTTTCGATAAACCAGTTTTCATTCATGTGTTCATGATCTGTTTCATTTGCAACGGCTTTATTAAGCTTCGGTTGTTTGGGATAGCCTAATCCCCGTAATTCACCGATGGCGCTTTTGATGCCTCTCAGATCGGTTAGCCAGGAAAATTTTCTGTATTGGTCCATATGATGTCATCTTCCGAATTTTTTATGACCTGAAGCTTTCATAAACAGTCAGGAAATGATTTTTTAAAAATCTTCCGCTATAATCCTTTCAATGTTTCGCTCGGCAATGGCCGCAACCGTAAACGCCGGATTGGCAGATGCGGTTGAACCGGGTATCAGTGCGCTGTCATTGACATAAAGCTTGTCGTAATTTTTTACCCTTCCAAAGAAATCACAGGCCTGCCCCATGACCGCACCGCCAAGAGGATGATAGGCGGCCGCATCGTTGTATCCTTTTAAACCGCCAACCAGGCCGCTTATGATACCGCCATTGGCGTCATTCAGTTTGTGCATGGTGTGAAGAAGTGCGTCATTCAACATCTGCTGCTGGTTGTTTTTCTGAGGCCAGTAAAGGTATGCTTTGTCCTTGAACGGATTGTAGAAAAACTGACCCCGGGTTGGGTTGATACCGATCCCGAAATATAAGAGGCAATTGCAGTTAATGCCAAGGGGAAGCTGGGGATGTTCAATAAAAATAGGGGTAATCGGATTATCATAATCTTCCACAGCCGCTGCGGGTGGGCCCCCCTGCCATTGCCCGGTGAAGGTGTCGAGATTGGTTCGTAACGCCTCAACATTACCGTTATTCCCCCATCCCTTACCGATATGATAATTGAGATCCGGCAACAGGCCTTTGGCTCTTGCCTTTACAAGCAGATTGGTGGTTCCGATCGATCCTGCTGCAAGAAAGAGGTAGTCACATGAATATACCTTTTCTTCAATGACTTTTCCTTTTGTATCTATTTCCTTTAATTGAATCAAATATTTACCGTCAGCCCCAATGCTGATGTCTTTAACGTCATGCAATGTTTTTACGTCGAGAAAACCGGATTGTTCAGCCTGAGCCAGATAGTTTGTGTCAAGAGATTTTTTAGCGCCACTGTTGACACCGTAAACAGCTTCGCCATGAATACTGGATGGTTTGATCGTGCCATCCAGTTCCTGTCTCACAATGTCCCAGTCAGATGCAGATAGGATTCTGGCGGTTTTTAATCCTGCAACATCATCCTGCTCTTCCATCACCCGGTAATGTTTGAAATATTTTGTTTGATAAATGTCGTCCGGCACAGTGCTGATCCCCAACATATCCCCTACACGCTGATAATAGGTTTCAAGTTCCTTGTAATTGATTTCAGGAGGAAATACCTGGGTGAAAAGGTTTTCAGGGGGTTTTACATGAAGCCCGCCATAAACAACGGAGCCGCCGCCATAACACGCACCGGTTAATACCCGCATCCCCCGGTAAAAATGGCCTTCGAGCACGCCTGTGTATTTATTGATGGGAAGGGGAGGGCCCAAAGGCACAACAGTTGTGTTGTTTAGCCAGGTTGAACGCCCGTCCGGATAAATATAGGGTGAAAAGATGCGCTTGTCTTTCTGGGTTTGCCATCGTTTTCCTTTTTCAATAATCATTGTTTCAACCCCTTTTTCGCAAAGGCGAAGTGCGGTAATGGCTCCGCCAAATCCGCTTCCAATGATAATGGCCTGTTTATGCAGCGTCGGAGAGGGTATCACTTCCGGTGGACGGGGCGCCATGGCCAGTGCATTTTTCGACATCCCGTAAGCTGCCAGCAATCCGCTTGCACCGGCGATGCCTGATTTTTTGAGAAAATCTCTTCGTGAACAGTTGGTATTTATTTTTTGTTTTCTTTTTTTGGGGACATCTGTTTTCATATTTTTTTCCCTTTTTTTTAAATAGTTCATCATCTGACGGTGCACACATTTTTAAAATGAGTCTGAGAATCAGCCTCATTAGATATACATCTATTATTAATGGCAGGACGATAATAATCTGAAGACAATCAACTATCAAAATATGTGCCAAAACACCGGCCATTTATGTTCGTGTTCAGAAAAAGGATTGTTCTTTCAGAAGTTGAATTAAAAATAATATTGGCAAAGTGCCGAAGAATAGCAAGATATATTTCGAAAATTTATTTTCAGGTTTTTTTTCGGGTTACCTTTCAAGAAAAGGGAAACGGGAAGGGATCTTTTTATAAAAATGTATCAACCCGGATTTTTTGAGACATACCTGTATCTTTGTTCCCAAATGGCGAATGCTGCCTTTACTTGGCTGTGCCGTTTATGATCTGGGCGATGTTGAATACCTGGTCACCTGTTTTTTCAAGGTTGTTCAAAATGTCCGCATACATGATAGCCGCACCTGTGGTGCAGATACCGTTATTGAGCCTTGACAGGTGGTTGTCCTTGTATTTGCCTCTCAGCGAGTCAATTAAATTTTCATCTTCCGTATCGACTGGCCTGGGAAAATGACCTTTATTATATTCACCTATCACATATTCTGAAAACCGGATGGCCACATCGAAAATGATATTGAGTTCCGCTTCTGCCGCCTCTGAAAACAGCAATTGGTTATCGATGCTTTTTTCAATGTAACTGGCGATGTTCTCTGCATAATCGCCAATTTTTTCAAGATCATGCAATACCTGCATCATGTCTTTGATTTCACCGGAACTTTGATCGCCAAGGGGTTGCTGAAACAGTTTGACAAGATAATCCAGAATGTCTTTTTCCAGATGGTCGATGTTGATTTCCATCTCATAGATGGTGTTTACGATTTCAATATCACGCTTATAAAATGCATTTTTGGAAAGTTTCAGCATGCCAATGGCTATGGCCGACATGCGCTCAACTTCCTTTTTTGCCTGAACGACAGCCATGGAAGGTGTGGAAATAAATCTGTCATCAATATACTTGAGACCATATCGTTTTTTGTCCGTGCCCTTGATAATTTTCTTGCAGACTATGGCAAGGAGATGAAGGATGGGCAGAAAAACGATCAGGTTGATGATATTAAACAGGGTATGAAAGTTTGCAATATGCCTTGCAATAAATGGGTTTACACCGTCGCTGTTCAACAGATACGCATCTCCCGGCGTGATTGCGTCTACAATATGGGTGAAAAATTTCAGGAAGATGAGCATGTAGATGACACCAATCAGATTGAAAAGCAGATGGCCCAATGCAGCTCTTCTTGCGGTGAGGTTTGTGCCAATGGCTGCGAGATTCGCAGTGATGGTCGTCCCGATATTTTCTCCGAGAACGAGTGCGGCAGCTGCCGGAAAGTCAATTAAACCGGTGGTGGCCAGAACAATGGTAATACCGATAGTTGCCGAACTGCTTTGCACGATCATGGTCAGGAGTGTGCCGGCAATCACCGCCAGTACAGGATTGGTTGAAAAGTTTACAAACGTTTCATGAAAGAGTGTGCTTTGTCTTAACGGTACAAACGTGTCTTTCATAATGGTCAGGCCTAAAAACAGCATGCCGAATCCAAGAATGACCTCGCTGTAATACTGAACTTTTTTATCCTTGGAAAACATTTTGAGGAATACGCCTGTGCCGATTGCCGGAAGGGCCAGTTCCCCGACTTTAAAGGCAATGAGTTGTGCGGTAATGGTGGTTCCGACATTGGCGCCGAGAACAACAGACAGGGCTTGAGAAAGATTCATCAACCCGGCGTTTACAAATCCGACGACCATAACGGTTGTGGCAGAGCTGCTTTGAATGATGGCTGTAATTACCATCCCCACAACAGCGCCAATGACCCTGTTGGCCGTCAGTTTTTCAAGGATGAGTCTAAGCCGGTCCCCGGCAGATTTCTGAAGTCCCTCTGACATGAGCTTCATGCCATATAAAAAAAGACCCAAGCCTCCTGCCAGCCCACAAATCAATGCAACCCAGTTTATCGATTCCAAGGTTAACTCCTCAATAGGTGAAGAAAAAAACAATTACGGGTTTACCCGGATATTTCATTTTGAAAACTGCTATATGTAAATAGGGTGGATGTGTCAAATAAAAGCGTACGGAGATTTTAATTTTGAAGCGGTGAGGTGTCTTCAATCGTTTGAGGTACACCCGTTTGGAACCACTTTCACACATGGTTCAGTAACCATAATGGGTAATATAAAAAGCCGGTACCTTTGGTTGTGCCGGCTCTTTTATATTTAACTGTGATGGAAACGCTTGGCGTTTTTTCTTAATTGCACCTTCTTTTTTTCAAGATTCCCAGCATCAGGAAAAGACCGGTGCCCAAAAGGATAAGCGTTCCGGGTTCAGGTACGGCAGCCGGAGCGGCATGAATAGCGATGGTACTCGAAAAATAAATAATTTCATTTGAGGTCAGGTCATATTGGGACATAAAAAATGTGGTTGGCAGTTCAGCAGTGACAATCAGGTCTATGGTAGCCATTTCATTATCGCCCAGGCCAAAATTCCAACCCATGGCCATAGATACATCGTCTTCAGCGCCTGACGGAACGGTGTTGCCATTGTCTATCATTCCAATTTTAAAATTGTCGTAGATATCACCGAACACGTATCCCGGTTCATCAATTTCCCACGACTGACCGGGCATGAGAGTGCCTCCTATAGCACCGGATTCATTAAAGAAGGCGTTATTATCATCAACGAATTCGTGATCAAGAAAAGCGATGAAAAAATAGTCGCCAATACTCCCTGGATTGAAATTGATAGTGAGCGTTCCCAGGCCTGTTTCCCAATCGAACATGCTGTCATTAAAATAACCGGGAGTAACATGGCCCGCATATTTTTCATAAAATGTTCCGTTCACATTAAATCCCCAGTCATATAATGTCGGTGAGGCGATTGCTCCGGATGCAGTTAAAATGGCCGCCAGCATCAGTGTATTGACATATATTAATATTCTTTTCATTTCATGTCCTCCTTTGGTTCCTAATTCTAAAATAACTCAGTTAAACGCATTCATTAACAATAGATAAAAATCAGATATATTTGATCAAGGAAGAAAAAAATAGCCGATGTTATATGCCTGATGAATCGAGAACTTTTGTTTTATCGACGTAGATAATGGCGAAAAAGCCATTTCGCTTTCAGGTTCTGTCTAAGATTGGATATCTCATGCTTACGGCAATTCATTTTTTATTATATTGAAACTCCATACCCCCTTGCTTATAGTTCGTCTGTATTTCATATGAGGGAAATACTGTCAACCCTAAAATATATTTACTGTAGAATCAATTTGATTTTCCTGCTGGATGTGGTATGGTTTTTATCATTAAACTTCTATATGGATTTTCCTTCTGCATTGTCGATGTTTTATTTCTGACATACCTCAAGATTCTGATTCGCATACAGTCATTTTTTAATTCGCTTTGAAAATGGACCCGCTCCCGTGTGTCTCATATTATTTTTTTTAAAGGCGAATAATATGTATCGGACAAGATGGAGCAAACGAACATCCCGGGTATTGACAAGGGATGCCATGTACAGGGTCGGTGCGAAATTTCTGTCTGAAATCATTTAATTCTCAACTTATGGAGGTAGCATTATGTTTATCAAACAGGCTGATATTTTTTGGGGTATCGATCATGATCTGGTCAAGAAAATTTTTGAACAGTCAGTAAAAGAATCCCATGACAAAGGCGATATTCTATTTAATGAAGGTGATCCGGCCAAAGCATTCTATATCCTCACAAAAGGATGGGTGAACATCACTACAGGAGGGAACAGTCAGGTTGTTCATGTTGTCAGCCATCCTGGCGAGGCATTCGGATGGTCCAGTCTTGTAGACAGGGATTATTACAGTGCATCTGCCATATGTTTGAAACCGACCTTGCTTATACGGATTGACAAGAAACACATGGCGGATTCGATTAAAAACGATCCGGTAAACGGGCTTATGCTTTATAAACACCTGGCCCACTCTATCGGGAATCGTCTGATTAACAGCTACCAGCGCACTGCTTCCGAGACTCCCGGAAAATTTTCCGAATCATTCGGCACAGGGCAGATTTTTTTGTCAACAGAAGAGGATATGTAGATTCCTTGTTTTACGGTCTCTAAAAAAAGATGCGGAAATATCAGGCAGCGGCCATGGGCAAAAAAATTTTAAATCTCGATCCTTTTCCGGGTACGCTTTTTAAGGAGATAAATCCTTCATAGCAGCGGACAATATGTTTTACCAGGGCCAATCCGATGCCGGTGCCCATGCCTTGTTTTTTCGTCGTAAAACAGGGGTCAAAAATATGGGTCATGAGATTTTTTTCAATGCCATGCCCATTATCAGATACTTCAATGATGATATAACCGGTAGGGGAATCTGAAAGGCCATGTACGTTTATTATGGGCTGGACATGGATTTCGTCCAGGCGGATTTCAATTTTTCCGTTTTCCCCGGATATGGCATGATGGGCATTGATGCAGAGGTTAAGAAGGAGTTGAAAAATATCATCCGGATCTGCGGTGATAAGTGCGGGTTTGTTATTGCGGTGATAATCGATGGTGATATGCTGCGGGAAGGACGCATTGAGCAGCTTTAACAGCGGTTCCACCACACTCTCAATATCTATGATACTTTTTTTGTTTGCCTGGACCTGGCCCAAGGTGAGAATTTTCTGTGTCAGATCCTTTGCGCGAAATGCTGCTTCATGGGCCTGTTGAAGATTGGTCCGGCCCATGTTTCCCTGAAAACCGCTTTCCATTTCAAGCTCTATGAACCCTATAATTGACGCCAATATGTTATTCATATCATGGACGATGCCAGAAGCCAGAAGCCCTATGGTCTGTATTTTATATTCCTGGTTCCTTTCATCATCAGAACTGTCTGATCCTGATACGTTTCTGAAAATGAGGAGCATTGCATTTCTCCCGTACCAGGCAATTCGGGATACGTTTATTTCACATCCGATTTCGGATTTGTTTTTTAACAACACGGGTATATGAAGCAATTTGCAGGTAAACCCCTCATCCTCCGCCTCACCATAATTGACAAAAAGTCTTTCCAGATTCCTATCTGACATGATTTTCTGTAAAAAGTTGTTCTGGCCAATATCATCTGCTGAATATCCGGTTAACGCCATCAGCGCCCGGTTGCAGAAAATAATCCGCATGTCAGCTAAGATGGCCATCGGTTTATTGGCATGAACTGAGAAAATTTGCAGGCTTTTATCATTGGAGTGTTTTAAATGATTCATAATCGGTCATGCCTGATAATTTAGAAATCTTCAAAATCATCATTATTGTCAAACGGGATTAATTTTTCAGAGCTTGCCTTCCTTTTTTTATTTCGAAATGTGCCGGATGCAGAATGATGCGTGGTAGATACATTTTTAGAACTCTCCGAAGGGATGTTTTTTGGCAGAGGCGTTTTCCTTGATACGGGGTTTGCCTGACCATTTCGTCCGATCAATGCCATCAGTTCGCCGACAAATATATTCATTTGATCGGCCTGGGCATTCATTTCTTCTGAAGCACTGGCGTTTTCCTCTGAGGTTGCCGCGTTCCTCTGGACAATCTGATCCATATCGGTCATGGCCGTATTGACCTGTTCAATGCCTTGTGCGTTTTCATTGGATGCGGCTGTAATTTCCTGGATCAGTTCTGTCACCTTGCGGATTTTTTCATCGAGTTCTGTGAAGTCCTGGTTTGTCTGAGTGACAAGACCCGCGCCATCTTCAACGCGTTTTATGGTATTTTCTATTAATTGTGCTGTATTTTTTGCAGCATCGGATGCACGAAGCGCCAGATTCCGGACTTCATCTGCCACTACCGCAAATCCTGCCCCTGCTTCCCCGGCTCTTGCAGCTTCCACCGCTGCGTTCAAGGCAAGCAAGTTTGTCTGGAATGCGATTTCATCGATCGTTTTTATAATTTTGGAAGTTTCCTGGCTGGCCGTTGATATCCCTTGCATGGATTGATTCAAAGACATCATGGATTCACCGGCCCGCTTGATGACCAAATTGACCAGATTGGTATGGGATTCCGCTTCCTTTGTGCTGTCTGCGTTTTTGCGGGTGATAGATGCCATTTCCTCAAGAGAGGAAGATATTTCCTCTATGGATGACGCCTGCTCACTGGCGCCTTCCGCCAGTTGCTGACTGGCCACCGAAATCTGGCCGGAGGCGGATGCCACCTGATTTGAGCCATCCTCAAGACTTCTGACCATATTTGACAGCACTTTGTTTATTCCGGCACTGATCATATAGCCGATCAACAGGCAGGCCAATGTTACGGAAAGCGCAACGACGATGACAATGATTCTGGCCCTGTTCTCGATTTCATTTGCTTTTTGAATGTACTCTTTCATCTGGCTGTTGGCTCTGCCGGAGATATCTTCTACTGCCTGATCCACTTTTTTCTGGTTTTCCCTGAGCTGGGTTCTTGACAGGCGTTTCAGTTCATCCGTATGTTTCTGCGCCAGAAGGATTTTATCGAATATATTTTCAAATGTTTCATAGTAATCTTTTACAACATCACGCATTTTCAGGTCTGATGCATCATAAAGCTTCCGGTAGGCTTCCTTTAATTTATTCATGTAGTCCTGGTCCGCTCTCTGAAGAATATTTTTTTCCTGCCTCCGGATATCTGCCACGACCAATTTGTCATTGGAATTATCGGCCATTTCTTCAAGCTGCCGGCCAAGAGTCACTATTTTTTTAATAATCCCGGCACTGTCTTCCTCACTGTCGTACCATCCGATATAATTCACTACCTCCAGATGCTTTTCTTTCAGGTCAATGATCAGATCGCATGTTTTTTGATAGTCATCAAACAGTCCACCGGCAATGTTCGTCAGTTTTTCAATATCTCCGCCTCGTCGGCAGGCCGGCACCACCATCCCGTTCAGTGCTTCGATGATGTTTTTCTGTTGATCACTGCCGTTTAAAAGCATACTTTCAAGTGTCTTGTAATCCTGAAGTTTTCCCTGAAGTCTTTTTTGATATTCCCTGAACAGATCAACGTTTCTGTCAACCCCATACAGCTCGTTCATATTCACCCGTGAACCCAGCAATACCCTTGACATGAGATCGGCGATCTGGGTCTGGGGAATCCTTACTTCCGCCACATGGCGGTAGGCAGCCCCCATCTCACCGAAACGATTGATAAAAAATATCGACAGGCCTGCTGTTAACAGAGAGATAAAAACCGTCATACCCATAAGTTTTTGCATAATCGTCATTTTTTTCATCTGATCTCCTTTTGATTCTGGATTGATGCTGAAAATATCAAACGTTTAAAACTGTGAATGATAGTGAAATAATTGTGCTAATTTCGGTTGCAGTATACTGTGTGAGTCCGGGAAAAAGAGAATTTGAAAAAATGCCGGCCTGGATACCATGAATGAACGACCAGCATGTAACCTATCATACGGATTTATTCCTGTCTGTAAATGGGCATTTTGCGTATTTTAGGGTAGTATCAAGGTATTTTTACATGCACTTGGGGTGTAGAAGGGTGCTGAGGGCAAAAGGCCGTCCTGAAATACTATTGCATTGTTTTCTGTTTTTCCTGACAACCTGTCCTGTCTGCTGCTCACGCCTCACAGCTTAAACTCATCCGGTTCGATAATGCCGTTGTTTAACGCATATTTAATCAATGATATCAAATCTTTAACATTTAATTTTTCCATGATATTGGCGCGGTGCTTGGCAACGGTCTTGGGGCTGATGTTTAATATGTCCGCAATGGTTTTTGTACTCTGCCCTTTGGCGATCATTCTGAATACCTGTTTTTCCCGGTCTGAAAGCCGGTCATAATTTGAGGGAACCTGTCTGGGCTTCTGCGGATTTCTGATATATGAATGGATAACGGTGTCTTTAATTTGCGGACTTAAATAATATTCCCCCTTGAACACATGTCTCACGGCATTTATCAACTCGGATGCAGGGGATGTTTTCAGAACGTAGCCCAGGGCGCCATATTCAAATGCCTGCCTGATATAGGGTTCTTTGTGAAACATGGTGACAACGACGATGCGGGTTTCAGGAAGGGCCTCCCTGATGATCTGAATGGCGTCAATGCCTGTCAAAAGGGGCATGGCAATGTCGATCAACAACACATCCGGTCTGGTTTTTTTGGCTGAAAGAATGGCCTCCTGGCCGTCTTTGGCCTGGCCGACCACCTCGATATCCGGGGCATTATCCAGAATGGATTTAAGCCCTTCCTGCACCATGATATGATCGTCAGCGATTAACACACGTATGGGTCTCATTGCCGGTCCTTTTTTGCAGGGATAATAATTTTTACCGTTGTGCCCTTGCCCGGTGCTGTGCCAATTAAAAGTTTTCCGCCAATGGAGGCCGCGCGTTCCCGCATGATCAATATTCCCATACAGTCTTTTTTATCATCATTGGGGTGAAAGATGTCTTTGATGTCAAATCCGGTGCCATCATCCTGTATGACCAATATAATGGCTTTGTCCGTTTTGTTAAGTATGATGCGGATCTGTCTGGCATGGGCATGTTTAAGGATATTGCTGAGGCTCTCCTGAATGATCCGGTACAAGACGATATCCATGCCATTCCCCAGATTTTTATCTTTATAGTTGGTTTTAAATTCATAGAGAATACCGGGGGTGTTTTTAAAAAAAGTTTCAATATACCATTTGATGGCCGGCACCAGGCCAAGATTGTCGATCATGTCAGGATGCAGGCCCGATGATATCCGCCTTATTTTCAGGCCGAGTCTCTCGATTATTTTCAAATAATCTGTCAGCACCGACTTGATTTGGGGCAGATCTTCAGGAAGTGTTTCCCTGAATGACGTCAACCCCATGCTGATAACCGACACAAGTTGGCTGCATTCATCGTGTAGATCACAGGCGATTTTCTTTCTTTCTTCTTCTATGGCGGTGATTAGTTTTCTGGAAAGTGCCTTGATGGCGTTTTCAGCCTGAACATAGCCGGTGATATCCTTTATAAAAATAGCTACGGTTGAAAATTTGCCATTGGCATCTTTAATGGGGCTGATAAAATGATCCAAATACAGCTTGTTGTTATAATCCTGATAGGAAATGGCTTGCCCTATTGCAATCGCTTTGTCCACTTTTTGTTTTCTGGCCCTGGCAACATCCGCGGGCAAATAATCATAGATGGTATGATTTAGAATTTCAGAAATATCGCATCCGAATCTGTCGGCTAAAATCTTGTTTCCGCAAAGAATGTGCCCGTCTTCATTGATCAGGAGGGCAATGTAAGGATAGGCATTCAGCACTTTCTGGCAGATTGCCATGGCATTTGTATCTTCGGGCTCATTTCTCAGGATGTTTAGAACATAATGTCGTGGCCCGTTCCATGAAATGCGGCTCATCAGTGCCCTGAAAAGCTTGAGCTGGCCGTTTTTCGAACGAATTCTGATGTTCATTTCAGCCCCTTTTTTTAATCCCCGCATGACATCCGAATAGTTTTTTGAATAGTCGTCAACATCAGTTTGATCAAGGAATTCGCTTATGGGGGGGAGTCCTGCACGTGGTGATGGCAGGTCAAGACATTCTTTAAGCTGATTGTTCATATAAACGGTTTGAAAATGGTGGTCGCCGATAAAGACCCCTTCTGGTGCGCTATCTGCCAGCACCATGAAATCGTTTTCAGTGATACATATGTTTGAATTTATTTCGAATGATTCACTTTTTATTTCTACCGGAGGCAGGTCTGTTTTATTGACAGGGCAAGGTAAACCCGAATTGTTAACCGTTTTTATTTCATTTTTCATTTTTTAGTTAATTTTTGAAAAGTTCCGCCAGCTTTAACCGTAAAAACTATATCAGGTGATCTGATTTGTAAATACATATATATCGTAGTCCGGAAGCGTCAATTGCCTATATCAAATACGATATTTTAGAATTCTGCTTCTGTATTCGGGATGATGAGCGGAATATCGGCAGTAGTGTAGAGCATGGAAGCCGGGCATGTATGGCATTTGTATACAAGAATTTACGTCCATCTTAAATGGAAGACAACCTTTTACCTTAAATCATTCATCCGTGACACCGACCTCATGTCTGGCAAGCTTGTCAAACGCGCCTTCAATGGCTTTTTCAAGTTTGTCCGCATCAACGGGCTTGACAAGATGGCCGTCAAAACCCGAGAGTTCCAGGTTTTCCGGGCCAAAGCGTTTGACATGACCTGAAAGTGCATAGACAAACGCGTTTGGGTTAATTCCCCTGATTTTTTTGCAAAGGGTCACCCCATCCATTTCCGGCATGTCAAGGTCGGTGATAACAAGAGGATAGGCGGCTTTGCCCGCTGCCTTGAGGGCATCTTCAGGATGATCAAAAATGTCGGCCGTATAACCCAGCATATCAAACAGTTTTTTCAAGGCATTTCGCTGGGCGGCATCATCATCCACATAAATGATTGTCTTTTGAAACATGGTGTGCAGTTCTCCTTATATTTAATCCGTTTTTCGGTTTAACGGAAACGATATCATGAATCTGGCGCCCTGATTTTCCTTTGGCAGAAGAATAATTTTGCCGCCATGATCATTGACGATTCGACGGCAGATACAAAGACCGATTCCTGATCCGGATTCGCTTGTGGTGTAAAATGGATCAAAGATATTGTCTCTTTCATGTTCGGAAATGCCAGGACCTGAATCCGTAATCGTAGCATGGATAAACGCATTGTCATTTGAGGCAGCGATATGGATTTCTTTTCCGGTTTCCATACCTTTCATGGCTTCGATGGCATTGGTGATCAGATTGATGAAGACCTGGGTGACCGAAAGGGCATCCAGATAACATTCCGGAAGCTCGGGTTTCAGAACTGTCTGTATCTTGACGTCTGCCTTCCGGACTGCCACAGATGTCAGTTTGACCGCGTCTGTAATACAATTTTTGATTTGGGTTCTCTTCAATTCCAGTGCGCCCGGTTTTGAAAAATCCATCACACGGTTGATGACTTTATCAATTCTTCGTGCAGCCACATTGACTTCCCGGATGCCTTCACTCATGTGATCATAGATTTTATCCGGAAGGTTTCCAATTTTATAAAATGATTTCTCAAGAAGTGTCATGTTGATATAAATGGAAGACAGGGGATTTCTGATTTCATGTGCGATCCCTGCGGCCACGCGTCCCAGTGAACTCATTTTGTCTTCAATGGCAAGAAGATGTTCCAGTTCTTTTGTTCGGGTAATATCCATCATGGAAAGAAGGGTTGCCTTCTCCCCGTTGTAATATACGGAAGCGGCACGGGACTGCACCCAGATGACCTGCCTTGATCCGTCAGCGATATGTTTATGGAACCGGAAACTGATATCATCCGTATCCGGTTCATCCTCAATAATTTTGCTGAAAAAAATTTCGGTTTTTTCAGCATCATCCGGGTGAGGTGATAGGTGGTCGCTCAATTTTTCGGAGTTTCGGGATGTATGGGTCAATCGCTGATACTCAGGGTTTATATACATCATCCGCCCTTTTTTTAAAATGCAAATACCCACAGGAAGATTTTCAACAACATCCCGGTAACTTTCTTTGAGTCTTTCCAGATCCATGGTACGCTCAAAAACGCTTTCCTCCAGATGATCCCTTTCCCGCCTGAGACGATCTTCGGCATATTTGATCCGGAGAGCCACCTTGACCTGGGCAATGAGCTCCTGGGCATCAATGGGTTTTGCGATAAAGGCGTCTGCGCCTTTTTCAAGGCCTTTTATCCGGCAGGAGGGATCTTTGGCCACAGCCGTAATCATAATGATCGGAATAGGGGAAGTCACCGGATCGGATTTCAGTTTTTCGCAGGTTTCATACCCATCCATGACCGGCATGATGATGTCCAGGAGTATGACATCCGGTTTTTCAGTCATTGCTTTTAAAATGCCATCATTTCCCGAACTGGCAGTAATAAGGTTGCAGCCTGGAAGAAGGTTCCGGAGAAGCGCCTGAATCACCACCAGATTGTCCGGGTTATCGTCAATCGCCAATATCTTCGATTTTGTCAGGTTAAGGTTTTTCATCGTTGACTGCCTCATTTGGGTTTTGCAAGGAGCATGTCGATCGTATTGAGAAGCTCTCCCGGATCAAACGGTTTTGAAATATAATCATCGCATCCGGCCTGAAAGAACTTCTGCTTGTCTCCCTTCATGGCCTGTGCGGTCAAGGCGACAACGGGTATGCCAGAAATTTTTTCTGTGGTTTTGATTTTTTTGGCCACGGTGATCCCGTCCATCACAGGTAGCGACATATCAAGAAGAATCAGATCCGGCTTTTCGGATATCGCTTTTGAGAGTCCGATTTCACCATTTTCAGCTTCAATCAATCTGTAACGGTTCTGGAGCACGGCTTTAATCGTCGTCATGTTGTCCGGATTGTCTTCAATGGCAAGAATCGTTGGAACAACATCGTCTTTCCGACCGTTTGCTATTTTTTCAGGAGACAAGGAGGCGTCTTTGTTTTCAGATGGTTTTGCCAGATGACTGCCGATACATTGATCAATATTTGACAGCAAAACATCTGCTGATAAATTTCCTTTTTCAAGCACCGAACATACATGTTCTTTAAGCTGAGTCCATTCTTTCCGGTCCAGGTCTTTGGCCGTGACAATAATTACCGGAAGGAAATTATATTGCGGATTCATTTTAAGATAGGACAAGACCTGAAAGCCGTCTGCCTCAGGCATGACCAGATCAAGTATCAGGAGATCCGGCGTGATTTCGTCTATGAGATTGATGCATGCTTTTCCGTTATTTGCGGAAATCACCGTCATGCCTTCTTCTGAAATGATTTTTTCCATGGACGCCCGGTCCAGATCGTTGTCATCCACGATCATCACCAGACAATCATCAAAGCCCGCTTTTTCATTTTTTATGGCATGACGGATTTCCGAAATCAGGAGTGATTTATTTATGGGTTTTGTCACATATCCGACTGCGCCAAGGGCAAAACAGGTTTCCATATCCTCGGAAACCGATACGATAACGACTTTGATATCCCGGGTAGACGGAGCCTGTTTCAATGCCTGAAGCAGTTCAAGTCCATCCATGTCCGGCATGATAATATCAAGGGTAATGGCAAAGATGGGGCTGCTTTTGGCAATTTTGAGCGCTTCTTCACCGGAACAGGCAATGATTGTATCATAACCGTCCTCGACAAGATAACGGGATATGATCTCTGCCGTATTCCTGTCATCATCCACGATTAAAATGGTGCCTTTTTCTGAAAGTCCTTCAGGTCTAAACACGATTTCGGATTCATCTGTATCTTTATGATTGGCCATGTCCCATTTGAGGGGGAGACAAAGTGTAAATACGGAGCCTTTGCCAAAGGTGCTTTTGATGAAGATAGCTCCGCCCAGCATTTCCGCTGTTCGTTTGGCGATGGTCAGCCCCAGTCCGGTGCCCTGATATTTCTTTGAAGACGTACCGTCTGCCTGGTAAAATTCCTCAAATATTTTTAGTATCTGATCCTCAGGAATGCCAATGCCTGTGTCGGAAATGTCCACATAGCATTGCCGGTTTTCAATCCTCAACGTCACAGATATACTCCCCACTTCTGTAAATTTGACAGCGTTCCCGATAATATTCTGAAGGATTTGATGAATACGGATTCTGTCGCTCTGTATATCCGGGAAATCACCGGGGAAGTATTTTTGCATGACTATCCCTTTTGCCGTTGCTATAGGCTCAAGGCTTTCCATGACAGTGTCTAAGACCAATGGCAGGGAGAACGTGCTTAAAACAATATCCATTTTACCGGATTCTATTTTCGATAAATCCAGGATGTCATTAATCAGCTCAAGAAGATGTTTGCCGTTTCGTTCGATGATTTCAAGGTATTTCATTTCATCTTCTGATAATTTGTCTGAACTCTGCATGATAAGAACGCGTGAAAGCGCCATTACGGAATTCAGAGGCGTTCTCAGTTCATGACTCATATTTGACAAAAACTGGCTTTTCATCCGGTTGGCTTCTTCGACCTGAAGGCGTTTCTGATTCAGTTCCTCATTTTTTTTCTGCAGTTCATCGGACTGGTGTTTTAATTGGTCTGCCTGAAGGGTAAGTTCTTCAGCCTGTTCTTTCAGTTCATGGTTTTTGTAACTCAGTTCTCCGGCCAGAATTTTGGTCTCTTCGTTGGACAGAAGGTTCGAGAAGGATGTATGAAGGGCAACGATCCATGACCGTTTGAGAAGCTCCTGAATGTTATCCGGAAACGGTTTGAATCCGGCAAGGGAGATCACGGCCATCACTTTGTTTCTGGCAATCACAGGTATGGTCAGAATCGCTTTTGGAATGGCAATCCCTGAAACGGTTTTGATCTTAAATACCGTGTCCTCAGGTATGGATTCTATATAAGATACTTTACGGGTTGCAATCACTTTCCCGATTTCTCCTTCGAACTGGTCGGCATCGAAGGACTCAAGGCTTTCCGGCATGGCGCCAATGGAAAAATAGGGTTTGAATGTTTCGCTGTCCTGACTCATGAGGTAGAAGACGCCTAGTTCTGCACCGGTGATATCCACCAGCTTGTGAATCAGTTTCTCTGAAAAATCCATGAGGTTGGACGCCTTTACAAGCAAGTCTGTAATATCAGACCCGATTTTCTGGATTTCCATCTGATGGGTGAGAGAATCCGCCATCTGGTTGAAAGACCCGGACAAAAAGCCGAGTTCATCACCGGTAAAATAGGTATTACGGGCGGTCATGTCTCCAAGCTGGATTTTTTTTGATATTTCGGTCATTTCAAGAACCGGCCTGGCAATACTTCTGCTCAGGAAAAAGGCGACGATATATACAATAACCCATGACAACAGGATCATTCCTGTTAAATTAGCCAGCATCGCTTTAATGGGGCCGTTGATTTCCCTGATATCCTGCTTGGCCACAAATCCCCAGCCGATTTTGGGTATATGGCCATATGCGGCAAGCACTCTTTTCCCCCTGTAATCAACCGCTTCCATGATACCGGTCTGGCCATCGGCCGCCAGTTTGGCAGGTGTTGCTTCGATCTTGATTTTAAGCGGTCCCTTGTCAGCCCCCCTCAGCTGGTTCAGTGCCAGCAGATCCTTGTTGACAATCAGTGTCTCACCGGTCTCCCCCAATCCGGAATAGTCCTGAAGCAATTCATAGATCGATTCCTCAAGAATCACCCTGATCACCAGTACACCGATGATATGGCTGCCGCGATCTTTCCGGCAGAATATGGGTGTTGAAAATGTCATCGAGAGCATGTTCAGGTGCTTTGAGTAGAAAATATCCTTGATATAAGTTTGGCCGGTTTTTAACGGTTCTGTCAGGTAAGGGTTCCCTGACCGGTTTTCTCCTTCTGCATTTCGGGTTGTGGACACCTTGATATCTCCGGAAACCGGATCAAGAATATAGATTTCCTGATAATCCGTATAATTTTCTATAAACCGGTTGAGGCTTTCCCGCACACTATCAAGAAGGGCGAGATCCGTTTCCGAATACACTTTTTTATCAAAAATGAATTCCAGGGAGCGGGTTTCCGGATCTTCACTGACGGTTCGGAGGTCGTTCAGTTTTGCATTAAACCATTTGTTGATTTCCTTGATCTTGAGGTCCCGTATGGCCGAGAGCTTGTCAAAGGCTCTTTCCTGAATAGCGGAAACCCGTTGATGATAATTGACGATGCCTATAATCAGAAGCGGTGGCAGGGCAACAATGATGAACCAAAAAGTCAAACGGTTTTTTATACTTTTGAATGTCATAAACCTTTCCCGATTTCACAGTTTTTTGCCTGATTTTATAGTACAGGTGCTCAGGCCATTGTTTTCATGTTCTGATGATATGACAAATGGCAAGTTCTGTGCCAATTGACATTATAGACAATGACGGTATAGTATCAAGTAATTATTAAATAAACACCGATTGCTGTTTTAATCGAAAGGGCATTAAACCGTGTGCGGTGTCCAATTTTTTTTCAGTGTGTAAACCGGATGTGACCGATGGGGAGAAAGGTTTCCGGATCGTTTCCCGAACAGGTGATTTCCCAGGGGAACCATTCATTTGCAGATTGACATGATTTTCGTTTTCGTTAATATATAAATATGTGTAACCAAACGATAATATCAAACGGTCTGGCATACCGGACTTCAATACCTGATAAATGAGGTAAAAAATATGTTTGCCAGGCTGAGTTTACAAAAGAAGCTTTTTTTCATCATTCTGCTCTTAACCCTTATCACACTTGCCGGTTCCCTGATAACCGTATGGCATATCCGTAAAACCCAGTATCTTTATATGTCCAGGATCGAAAATAATATGGCATCCCTGATTGCCGCCCAGAAAATGGATGCAGCACTTGTGATGCAGAAGGGGTTGACCACGTATTTTTTTCTGACCAACGCTGCCAAATGGCTGGACCAACTCAATGATTTTCATAGCGAATTTATGAAATCCCTTGAACGGGCAAGAGAGACATCCAAAGACAGCTATGCAAGAGGGATCTTGAATGATATTGAATCCGGATACCTTCATTACACCTATTCAAGAGACAACGTGATTGCCCTTTACAAGGAAGGAAAAAAGGATGAAGGTGCGGAGGCCCACTGGGGCGTCAGGGACCAGTTTTTTAAGATAAGAAAACTCAGTGAAACATTCAGGGATATTCACGAAAAGAGCATTACATCTGCCATGAATAGCTACCGAAAAGCGTCACGGCTGGTTTCTGTGTTTGCCTGGATAGCCATTCCGGTTGATGCGCTTCTGGTATTTTTTTTGATTTTTATTCTCTATATTCAGGTGTTCAAGCCCATCCGGGAACTGTCCTCCGGCATAGAACCAGATCAGGCCACTTTTCTTTCGGGCGATGAAGTCAAAACATTAAAGAAGCAGGTGAATGGCTTGATTGCAGATTTCGGGCATACCCGGGAAGAACTTGTTGCGAGCAAAGGTCAGCTTGTCCAGGCTGAAAAAATGGCAACAGTGGGGAAACTGGCGGCAGGAGTTGCACACAGTGTCAGAAATCCTTTGACTTCAGTTAAAATGCGGTTATTCTCGTTGGAGAGAAGTTTGAAACTGACTTCTGCGCAAAAAGAGGATCTTGAAGTGATTTCAGCAGAAATCAGGCAGATCGATACAGTCTTGAAAAATTTTCTGGAATTTTCAAGACCGCCTAAATTAAAGCGTCAGACAATCAGTCCTTCCGATGTGGTGGATATGGCCCTTCAGCTTTTAAAATATCGCCTGGAGTCTTATGGCACATGGGTTACTGTGAAAAGGCAGTCCAGACTTCCCATGATTCCGGTTGATCCGGAGCAGCTGAAGGAAGTTCTGGTTAATCTGATGGTGAATGCGTGTGAGGCTATGGGGGATGGGGGACGTCTTACCATCATCGAAGGAGAGAAAACCATTGACCCGTTTGGCGGATCGGTGGTGATTCAGGTCCAGGACAATGGACCGGGTATTCCCGAACCCGTTCAGGAGACTGTTTTTCAACCGTTTTACAGTTCCAAGGAAGAGGGGACGGGCCTGGGATTAAGCATTGCCAATCGTATTATCGATGAACATGGCGGCATGCTTTCATTGGTTTCAAAGCCGGGAAACGGTACAATATTTACAATAGTTTTACCTTGCAAGGATATAGGAAATGACAACAATTCTTATTGTGGATGATGACCCTCAACTGAGAAACAGTTTTAAAAAAGTGTTGGACGAAGAAGGATACAGAACGCAGACAGCCTCGTCCGGTGCTGCCGGCATTGAAGTTGTTAAAAGAGATATGCCCGATCTGGTGATTATGGATGTCAGAATGCCTGATATGAATGGGTTTGAAGCATTCAAGATCATGCACGGCATCGAGCCGAGACTGCCGGTGATTATCATGACCGCTTATGGTACAACAGAAACCGCCATTGAAACAACCAAGATGGGCGCATTTGATTATGTGCTGAAACCTTTTGAAATACCGGATATACTTGAATTGATTAAAAAAGGGCTTCATGCGGGCCGATGCATGAGATCCCGGGTTCAGATGGATGTCTCGCCGGAAAACGTATCAGAAGACGCGATCGTCGGAAAAAGCAAGCCCATGCAGGAGATATACAAATCCATTGGGCGTGTGGCCCCCACAGATGCAACGGTCCTTATCCGGGGAGAATCCGGAACAGGCAAGGAGCTTGTGGCACGTGCCGTTTACCAGCACAGTCAGAGACACGATCAGTCGTTCCTGGTGATCAATTGTGTGGCCATACCGGAGACCCTGCTTGAGAGTGAACTCTTTGGATATGAAAAAGGCGCGTTTACAGGGGCCGCGGGAAGACGTGTCGGTAAAATCGAACAGGCGAACAGAGGGACGGTTTTCCTGGATGAAATCGGAGATATGCCGTTTAACATTCAATCAAAGATTCTCCGTCTTTTGCAGGAAAAAAGTATCGAACGGTTGGGCGGGCGAAATGCCATCCCTGTTGATGTGCGGATCATTGCAGCAACCAACAGAAATCTTGAAGAAGCTGTCTCAAGCGGTACCTTCAGGGAAGATTTATATTACCGGTTGAAAGTAGTGACACTCTCTTTGCCGCCACTTCGGGAAAGAACGGAAGATATTTCCTTTCTCGCAGATCATTTTTTATCCAGGTTCAGCCATGCAATGGGCATTCCCAATCCGGGCGCAGATAAAGAAGCTAAAAATGCACTCATCACTTACCCCTGGCCGGGAAACGTCAGGGAGCTTGCCAATGTGATTCAGAAAGCCCTGATTTTCAATCAGGGAACACCAATCAGTAAAGACGATATTCTGAGAACCTCGGATGGTGAGAATCATCTTTCCAGGATGCCCACATCCGATACCATGACGGATATCGATAAAATCATGCGGGACTGGGTTCATCAAAAGATTCAGTCCTCCTCTTCCGAGCACACCTTTGAGGATATTATGGATTATTTTGCAGAAATTCTGACGCGGGAGGCCCTTAACCTGTCTCAAGGCAACCGGAGCCAGGCTGCAAAAATTCTAGGCCTGTCCCGGCCCACGCTTCTTGCCAAGATAGACCGGTACAAGATTAAAATGAGCACCTGAGTGAAATCGGGAACTCCGGTATGGAGAAGAACTCTCCATACCGGTTTAAGAAAGGAGATCATTCAGCCTGATCGTACTTAAGTTCAATGTCATTGGCTCGACATGATCCGCTCCATTTCAAAGAACAGATCCTGCTCCCGGACAATCCCAATCGGTTTGCCCTTTGATATCACAAGAAGCCGCCTTGTTTCAAATTCGATAATGGTGTGTGCGGCTTCCATGATATTGGCATCTTCATCAATGGTAATGGGCGCAGGACTCATGATCTGGCTTATGGGTATTTTCTTTAGTTCCAGGGTTTCTCTTGTAAACATACCGGTCCAGAACATGGGAGAGTACCTGACGCTGTCCGCAGTAGACGGCCTTGGCGCAGAGAGGTAGCCCGGCATAATGGCGTTCAGCAGGTCAAGAATCGTTAAAAGGCCAAGAATACTTTTATCCTTTCCCGTGACAAGAATGGAACGATGGCCGGTTTCCATCAACCGGCTTGTGGCGACTTTGGACAGAAAAGAGTCTTTCAGTTTTTTGACTGCCTCTTCAATAGTCTGGTTTGCTTCGACCAGTGTATATTCGTTCAGGGGGATCATGATGTCAGAAACTTTTTTTTCCGTGTCCACGTCATCCTGAAATTTAAATTTGCAGGCGTCTTTAATTTTCGAAGCCAGAAGATCAATATCACAGGGCTTTGACAGGTAATCAAAGGCCCCCTGGGTTAATGCCTCTTTGGCAGATGGCAGTGCACCATGGCCTGTGAGCATAATGACCGGCAAATCAGGTGAGCGCTTTTTGATTTCATCCAGTGTTTCATGGCCATCCATGCCTTCCATTTTAATATCCAGCACGACCACATCCGGTTTTTCTTTGAGCATATCAATGGCTTGCCTGCCGTTCTCAGCCATGATGGTCTCAAATCCTTTTTTTTCAAGAATTTTTTTGGTGGTTTTTCGAAACTGTTCCTCGTCATCCACCATCAGGACTTTAATTATTTTATTCATGGGGTTTGTCTCCTTTTTTATTAATAATCATGCCGTAAATATCCAATTAAAAATCATGAAACAGCCATTTTGTTTATCCTTATCCTTTTCCTTTGACAACGGACAAGACAGGCAGAATCGACCAGAACAAAAGGGTCATGACCGTGATTGAGAGGATAATGATCATAAATGCCTGAAACTTTTTCATCTGACCTCCCTTGACGAGCCCGGTGCCGATCAGTATCCATCGCCAGGGTTCTGTGATAATGACCAAAAAAGGTATCCATGAGGCCAGAAGGATCACGCCTGAGGAAAAGGCGTAAATATTGAAAAATCTGGCAAAAGATATTTTTTTTCCGACCATCATGACCATGATGCCATATCCGGTAAAAGCGGCAAGCACAGACATCCCAATAGCATTCACAAAAAGAATTCCTGTGGGTAGGAGTGCCCTGATATCGGGATTCATCAGAAGCGCTGCCGCTGTAGAGAAAACACCTGATATCAGTAAAAAGAGGAATGCCCGGAGAGATGTCTCCTGATCAAGGGATTCCCTGAAAAAAACGCCGGGCTTTCTGAGAAGGCCTGAGAGTGTTGTCACATAATAATGTGCTGAAAAAGACGTATGATGCATATCATGTTCCTTCTTTCGCTTGTGTCAAATGATCCCTGCCTTAAACAAAGCCGCTGAAATCAACATGGTCAGTGTGAGAAAAAAACAGATTCTTCTTTCTGTATCTTTCGAAAAATACATTTTCCCTTTTGAAAAGATAAACATTTTTTTTTGGTCAAGGTCCTGGTTCATGATGTGACTCCTTTTATTCATTTCAAACTGCCATTACCTAAAAGCCAGGCATTTCTCCAAATCCTATAACCATCCAGTATACACCTGTCAGAACAAGAAGAACGATGTTCGTAATAAACCAAAGCGGTATACCCACTCTCAAAAAATCCTTGGGTTCAAGATAGCCGCTTGCATATACGATTGCATTGGGTGGCGTTCCTATAATCAGGCAATAGGCAAAAGAAGAAGCAATGGCTGTGGACATGGCCATGAATGGTAGAAAATAGGTTCCGGGATGGGCAAGCCCTGCCATGTTAAGTGTAATCGGTCCAATTGCTGCTGCAGCCGGACCATCAGCCATCAGATTGGTGAGAATTGCGGTCATGCCATTTGAAAGGGCCATTAATGGCAGCCCTGCATTCATTCCCAGAGGTGCGAGCGCATCGAGAACGGATCTGGCTAGCCAATAAGCCGCACCAGTGCTGTCAAGCGTCCGGCCGAAGATGATGGCGCCTGCATAGAGCCAGACCACACCCCAATCCACTTTTTCCTGATAATCCCGCCAGTTCACCACGCCTGTCAGAAGATAGGCGACTGCGCCGGCTACTGCTACCACACCGATCCCCATTCGGATCGGGAGTATTCCCATTTCGTAAAATGTTTTTTCCGTGAACCAGAAAAAGACCATGACGACAAAGATGATCAGTGCCCATATCTGTGATCGGTTCCAATCCCCCATTTTCCCTATTTCGGTTTGAAGGTGTTTCATGGCAGGTGCCAGAGAGTGAATTTGCGGCTTAAACCGAAAATTGATGAAAAACCATCCAATGGGGATCATGACCATGACGAATGGAAAACAGTAGATCATCCACTGGAAATAGCCGATATCCATGCCAAACATATCGGAGAGGTAGGTCATCATGATGACGTTTCTGGCGCCGCCTGACGGTGAACCCGGCCCTCCCAGGTTGCAAGCCATGGCGATGGTGATCATAAGCATTTTGGCGAGTTCCGGATCATCCGGTGTTTCCCGTGTCAGGCTGTTCTGATAGAGAAGCATGCCTATGGGAAGAAACATGGCCGCAAGCGCATGATCCGAGATAAACGCGGCAAGAGGAGTAATGATGATGAAGAAGATCAGGGTGATCCATTTGACATTGGGTGTAGCCAGTTTCTTGAACATCATCAGGCATACCCGTTTGTCCACGCCGGTTTTTACGAAAGCTGCGGCGAACATGAGACTTCCCATGATAAACCAGCACGCATCATCCCAATAGAGCATGGCCACTTCTTTTCTCGAAAGAACACCTGTAAATACCAGAATAAGCCCTATACAGAAGGCAACGCCTGGCAAGGGGATACATTCGGTCAAAAAGCATAAGACAACAAATACGCTCATGGCGATAGCCACCTTGATGTGCCAGGCGCCTTTGTCGGCTGATTTTTTATCCGAACCGGTGAGGTTTTCATACTTCAGGCCTTCTTTCCGGTGTTTGAGGGCATTTTGCATCAAGGAAAGATACGTTTGGTCGTCAATTTGAGAATCAATAAATGCATAGGCTTTCTCAAAGTTGGATTTGTCTGCTTCGATTTTATTGCTGCTGCACCACTTGATATCCCGTTTCAGATATCGCTTTCGGTTAAGTGCCCCCATCTGCATGTTCTGTTCCATGATTTGGGCGGTCAGAAGCTGCCATTGTGCCGCCTCATTGCCTTTTACACCAAAAAGGGATTCGGTGATCAGGTTGATTACGGATTTCTGCCCGATGTTGTATTCCATACCCACATCTTTCATGCCATAGGGTGTTGGCATGAAGATAAAGACAAAAAACAGGACAACCGGAACAATAAATATCTTCCAGTCCACATACTTATCATATCCGGTTATTTTTTTCGATTTTGTTTGCTGCATATTCACCTCCGAAAAGGAACGATTCACACGATTGATTAAAGTTTGTCTGCCTCTTTCAAAATTTCCCTGGGTGATTTCATGAACATCCGGGCACGGGCCATGCGGATTTTTTCTTCCTGTTTGAGCCGTTTTTCATAGGCTTCTTCTGCTTTGGATGCCAGTTCTTCTATATCTGCAGGCTTGACCAGATAGTCTGTGGCCCCGCTTTTCAGCCCTTCCACTGCAGATTCAATCGTTCCATGGCCGGTTAACATAATGACTTCCACAAGCGGATAACTGTCCTTTATCCGTTTTAATACGGTGTTGCCATCCATGCCCGGCATTTTCACGTCCAGAATGACCACATGGATGATTTGCTTTTGAATTAGGTCAAGCGCATCCTGGCCATTTGTTGCCGTGTAAACTTCCAGTCCTTTTCTAGAAAGGAGCTTGCTTGTGGTTTCAAGAAATCTTTTCTCATCATCCACAAGCAACAGTTTCAATTTTTCCATCATTACCCCCTGTTTCGATTAAATAATAATTATCCTGTCAGCTTCAGCTTCTGCCAGGAAATGACCTGAAGAAAAAAAAATATGCATTTTCATTTTTTATGTGTGGCAACCTTTGTGCCAGACCAGTTTGAAAATTTTTATATACAACTACCTGAAAATATATTATAAATTATTATGATTTTTTTGGGGGGTGAAAGCAGGTCCAATTTTCATGTCGATGTTTTTTACATCTTGTAAAACTGTATCTGTAATTTTATTATTGGATTTTCAATATCATGTTTACCAAGGTTTAAATACGCTTGACAGGAATTGCGTACAATGCCACCCCATTCGTCATCAAAAGCGACTGTCGGCTATAGAATTGCGAGCGCGGTTTTCTGCATTGAAGCTGGCAGCCGTGTTGAATTTTAACGAAGTCAGAATAAGTAGTTATGTATGGAAAAATATGAAAAAGCGTTTTCCCTGCTGACCCATGCCCGTTTGCCTGTCATCCTGTCACTGTTGGCCATGTTTATAAGCCTGCCGGGTTTGTTTACGGGGTTTAAGGTCGATGACTATATTCATCGCATCAAATTTATGGATTCTTCTGCCATGGACAACCCAATAAACGGCTTCCGGCTGTTTGGCATGTTTTCATGGCAGACCAAAAACCATGCAGAATTTTTACAGCAGCTGGACAGGGGGGATCTTCCCTGGTGGACATATGAAGGGCTTCGCATTTCTTTTTGGCGGCCGTTGGCTGAAATTACCCATTGGCTGGATTATCAATTTCTGCCTGACTCACCTGAATTTATGCTGTTCCATAATCTACTCTGGTTTGGCGCTGTCGTCCTGGTCGTATCGATCTTTTTCAGAAGAATAATGGGTATCACTCATCTTGCCGGTCTTGCCGGGCTGTTGTACGCCCTTGACCATACGCACTTTTTGAATGTCAGTTGGATAGCCGCTAGAAATTCCATGATAGCCACATTCTTTGGTGTTTCATCTCTTATCGCTCATGATCGTTTAATAAAGGATACCTGGAAAGCCGGTTATATCATTGCGCCTGTTTGTTTGATCCTTTCTCTTTTATCCGCAGAATACGGCGTTGTTACAATATTTTATATTTTTTCTTATAGTGTGTTTATAGATAACCGGAGATTAAAAGATAGGGCACTGAGTCTGCTGCCGTATATGATGGTCACAATTACCTGGCGAATTTTTTATACTATTGGCCGCTTTGGCAGTTTCGGCTCAATGACATACATTGACCCGGCCAAGAGTCCGCTTGAATTCATATCAGTCCTGCATAAACGGCTTCCCGTAATGTTCCAGGGAGAATGGGGGATATCTCCTTCAACATTTTTTATCCTGCCTGAAGCCGTAAAGACACCAATGTGGTTTGCCACGCTGGTTTTAAGCGCGATTGGTCTCACACTTATTTTCCCGCTGCTTCGCACAGATAATAAAGCCCGTTTTTGGTTTACAGGTTTTTTCCTGTCATCGATATTGATGTGCGCCGCTTTTAGCGATGACCGTCTGTTTATTTTTACCGGTATGGGAGCAGTAGCACTCCTGGCGCAGTTGATATTCAGCTGGCATCATAATGCACCGTGGTTGCCAAATATGAAATTCTTGCGAATCTTGACAAATTTCCTTGTCATTATTTTAATCGCTGTCCATTTGTTTCTTTCTCCTTTGCTGTTTTCCATGAAAATGATGATTTTTAATAATTTTACCCAAAAGATGTATCATGCGCCGGCAATGAATCTGGGGACACAAACAGATTACACAGACAAAGACCTTGTTCTGATAAATCCAGTCGACGCACTGCAAGGTATTTATTTTCTTGTCACCCGTATGTGCTATAACCTTTCAATACCGATGCACCTGAGGGTTCTTTTCGCTGGTTTAAATAATTTGAAAATTATGAGAACCGATCCGCAGACACTGGTCGTTGAACCCGAAGGCGGATATTTTTCAGAACGGGGTAGTACCGGTTTTCGGGATCAATTGCATCCATTGCAAAAAGGAAAAAGAATCGAGCTGACTGGACTGACCATCGAAATATTATCTTTGACAACAGACGGCAGGCCTGAAAAGGTCGCTTTTCATTTTAAAAAAGCGTTTGATGATCCGTCATTGATTTTTTTAAAATGGCACTCAGGCAGGTATGTCAGGTTTGAACCGCCCGATATTGGCACATTTACCCGGCTGAAAGGAGAATAGACCCAGCAAGATAAGGTTCAAGATATTGCAGGAAGAACGATGGTAAAAATAGTGCCATTTCCCGTATCGCTTTCCACACCCATGCTGCCGCCCATATTGCCGATAATGCCATAGCAGACAGACAGGCCAAGGCCCGTGCCTTTTCCTACCGGTTTGGTCGTAAAAAAAGGTGTGAAGATTTTTTTTAAATGCTCAGGGGCAATCCCTGTACCATTATCGGATACGGAAATGAAAGCATGTTTATTTGTTAATCTCTTTCCGGATTTGACTGCAAGAATACCGCCACTCACACCATGCCTTTCCATAATCGCATCCATGGCATTGTTAAACAGGTTGATGATGACCTGCTGAAGTTGTGCCGGGTCTCCTTTGATATCCGGGGTGTCATGTGAGAGTTCTATTGAGAGCCTGATACCGTTTACCGAGGCTTTTTTTGAAATGATGTCTATCATTTCCTGCAGAAATGTTTTCAGGGATATGGCCTGGGAAACAGGTTCACTGTATCTGCCGAATTTTAAGATGGCATGGGTGATTTTGGAGCAGCGGTTGATCTGAAGCTCAATCTGATCCATCGATTCTTCAATTTCTTTCATGTCGTCGGAAAAGTTTTCAGATTTTTTTTCTTTGATGGCCGGAAGAATTGTTTTTATCAGCGCATATTCGCTTTTCATGATCTGAAGGGGATTGTTGATCTCATGGGCAAAACCTGCAGCCATTTCACCCAGCTCTGCCAGCTTGGTGGCACTTATCAGCTGTTTTTCCATATCGCCTTTTTCCGATTCCGTTTTTCTGATCCATTTCACAATTTTTCCGGATATATAAAACGCAAGGCTTGTGATCACGATTCCGCCTGCCATGGAAATCAGAATGATAAGATAGGCGGCCAGGCGGAGCGATTTAAACGCATCCGCCTTTTCCTGCCTGACAACCAGAATCCATTTGTTATCCAGAATCCACGTTGTGGCATACAAATGGGTATTTCCTTTTACGTCCTTATGGATAAACGTAAGTATCCCTTTGTGAAAATCTTTGTATGCCAAATGGTCCGGATCATTGGTCATTAGTTCGCCGCCTGAGCGCCTTTCTGTCTGTAAAATACCGTCTTTGTTAATGATATAGGCTTCTCCTGTTTTACCGATACGAACTTTTTCTACCATGTTATTGAAAATTTTGGTATCAATAGTCGCCCGGATGATTTTTTTCCCGTTCTTTTCTTCACGGCACACCGCGATGATAAAGTGAGGCACCTCCCGGAAACCGGAGAAAACGTCACTGATATAATAGCCATTTTGAAGGACTCTTTTAAACCATTCTTCCCTGCCGTAATTTTTTCCTGTCAATTTAAACGGTCCATGATAGGCCAGATGAACGCCTTCCCCGTCAAATACACCCAGGTCGAAAAAGGCTGTGGATTTCCGTTGAAGCCTTTCAAATACATGATCAACCGTGTCAGGAGATTTCAGATCTTCCATGCTTATGGCATCAAGGGCATATTCCAGATCCGCTTTGCGTTCGGTTAAAAAGGATTCTATCATCAGCCGATGGTCGTCTACAATCCTTTGCATGCTCGATATGGTGCTGTTCTCAAGTGAATAGGTGAAGTAGTAATATCCGGTACCTACCGTCATGATAAACGGTATGAACGGCACAACGATCATGCTCACGAGAATAACATTCTTCAAGGATTTGTAGACGCTATCTTTTACCATTCTTTCAGGTCCTTTATATATTTCCGCCTTTTCTTAAAAGCAGTTTAACTTCAGCCTGCCTGATGCGTTCTTCCTGGTCGTCTTTCCGTTTCCGGGCGCCAACGAGTTTTTTTGTCAGTTCACTGAAATCCGCAGGTTTTAACAGATAATCAAACGCACCTGCTTTCATGCCGTCCACGGCTGTTTCCGTACTGCCATGGCCGGTCAGCATGATCACTTCGACCAGGGGGTGGCGCTTTTTGATTTCTTTCAATACATCCATCCCATCCATGCCCGGCATTTTTATATCAAGGATGACCACATCAATCGTTTTTTCATCAAGCACCTTGAGGCATTCCTGACCGCTGTTTGCGCTGGAAACGGTTTCACCGGCTTCTTCCAGACGGTTTGAGAGTATTTCTACAAAATCTTTTTCATCGTCCACAACAAGTACTCTGGTTGGTATTCTGATTTTTCCCATATGTTAATTTCTCCCTTTTTGGGTGTCACAATTTTTATTGAATTTTGGCAAAACAAGCGTGAATAAGGCTCCTTCCCCGACCTGACTCTCCACCTCAATTTTTCCGCCCAGTTTTTCCACAATGCCCCGGGTGATAAACAAACCTAACCCTGTTCCTTCACCAGGTGCTCTGGTGGTAAAAAAAGGTTCAAAGATTTTTTCAAGGTTTTCATAAGCAATGCCCTCTCCGTTATCCTTCAGGCTTATTGAAACAAGATCTCCGGTGTCAGCCACCGTAAGATCAATCCATCCTTCGTTTGATATGGCTCTTGCCGAATTTGTAAAAAGATTGATCAATATCTGACGGAGCTGATAGGGATCAGTCCACAGGATGCCATCGGTATGACGGGTGTCAAGGGACATTTTAATATTTTTTTCTGGTAAACTTCTTTTAACCAGATGGATGGTTTCCTGAAGAAATTCATTCAGACGGATTTCCGAAAGCGCCGTATCCTGCTTTTTTACGGAACTTAACAGCTGATGGGTGATTCTTCTTGCCCGTTCCACACTTTTCTCTATTTTGTCAATGGCTGTCTTTAAATCATTCAGTCGGGGAACGGTTGATAAGTTCATCCCGCTTATGATTGTATTCATCCAACCGGCAGATTCCTTGATAATGGCCAGTGGATTATTGATTTCATGGGCAACGCCTGCAGATAATGTGCCTAAGGATGCCAGGCGCTCATTTGCAATCAATTGTTTTTTCATCCGTTCCCGAAACGCTTCTTCCTCTTTTTTTTCCTTGATCCTCTGGATTTTGTCCCATGCCTGGTTTATTTTTCCGATGAGATGCTCAAGTTCGATCGGTTTGGTCAGGTAGTCAAACGCACCCTGCTTGATCCCTTCCACGCCATCGTTCGGATTGGCATGCCCTGTGAGCAGAATCACTTCAATGGCCGGGTAGTCCTGTTTTATTTTTTTCAAAAGGTCGATGCCACCTATACCCGGCATCTTCACATCTGAAACCACGATATGGATGGTTGAATCCTTAAGGATTTCCAGGCATTTCTTGCCGCTCTCGGCCAAATAGGGTGCAAACCCTCTTTTTTTAAGCCGTTTTTCTATTGTTTCAATAAAACTTTTCTCATCATCCACGAGAAGTGTTTTGATTGCGTCCATGAGCATCAAATCCTTTTATCAGGCCTGGCCGTTTTTAAACAAGCCCTAAAATTTTCCACCAGGTGGCTGCGACAACAACCAATACCAGAAGAAGGATCGGTGTGGCCACAAGACCTACCTTGGTCAAATCCCCTGACTTGAAATATCTGTAACTATACGAGATGGCATTGGGCGGACATCCAATCACCAGCAGCATGGCAAAAGACGTGGCCATCCCCAGACATAATGCCAGGATGGTGGGATTGACGCCTTCAAGCTGGGCCATGGGAATCACGATGGGCAAAATCAACGCGGCTGCGGCCACATTTGCCATGGCATTGGTGACAAGCGCTCCGAAAACGCCCACGCCGATAAACAGAATCAACCAGCCTTTGCCTTCAATAAGCGGGAAGAACATATTGGCAAAATAATCGGCGGCACCGGAGTATCCCATGGCAAGACCCAGGGATATACCGCCGCCAAAGATAAACAGGGCGGTTCCCCACTCAAGATTGTCATTGATATCCTCCCATTTCAGCACGCCAAAAAGGACAAGGGCGGCAACGCCAACCATACCGGTGATTGAGTAGTCCATACCATGAATCCCTTTGGTAAGCCATGCGATAAAGGAAAGGCCGATGATGACCGATGTTTTAATTTCAAGGGCGTTCCATTTGCCAAGATCTTCATCAAATTGGGGGAGTTTGAATTTGGGATCAGGCCTGTAAACAAAATAGACAATCAAAACTGCGATGGGCACGGTGAGAATGGCCGCGGGCATGGCGTATTTGATCCAGTCAAAGAATGTAATTTCGATGCCGGTAAACTCCTTTAAAAATGCGGCAGAAACCATGCACCTCCCGCCGCCGATAAGGCTTCCCATGCCACCACAAGAGCAGGCAAAGGGAAGGGAGAGCATCATGAATTTGGCTGTATTGGTATGAGGCTCAATGCCGACAGCCCTCATCAGGGGCAGCATGGTGATGATGCCAATGGCGCAGGCAGCTGCATCATGCATGAATGTGGAGGCCAGCCCCAGGCTGATGGCAAGAATAAACGTAAATCGCGTGACACTGGTTCCTGCCTTTTTGGTGATAAAATAACCAAGCCTTTTGGTTAAGCCTGCCTTGTCGAGTGAAATGGCAAATATCAGGCAGCACATGATAAAAATAACGACCGGATGCATATAAGGCGCCCAGGCATCTTTTGTATCTGTAATACCCATCAAGACTAAAGATACGCCGATCATTACTGCTGTAATTTCGAGCGGTATGGGCTCGACAATGAACAAAAACACAAGGACAACCAGAACAGCCAGAAACCGTTTGGCTTTCAAGGGCAAGCCATCCACATAACTGACTTCTATGCCCGAAAGATTTCCCGTCTTAACCTGATTTTGGAGAAATGACGCTGTGGCTTCCGGTGTTCCCGGATGCATTGCCTCAAGAATATAGGTATTCTTCTTTTTTCCGGTTTCAATTTTCAGGATGTTGAAAACAGTGTCGACGGATTTAAAAAGTGCCTGATCCGGGTCACCCGATATCTTGAATTTGGTTCCTTCCGGCCGGGGAAGGAAAAGAACAATAATGCCCAGTAATAAAGCCAGGCAAAGTTTGAATCCATTTGTTTTATAGAACATTTTAACTCCTTGTCTGATTGCTGTCCGGTTGATTGATTCCTGTATCCTTGCTGTTGTCAACGAAAGAAGCTTCCGGACCATGCTGTCAGGTAACGTTTTTAATCTTCACGCCGGGCGTGATCTGCTTCATAAATCTTTTCCAGCAAATCTTCCAGTACGCATGGTTTTGTCAAATAATCAAAGGCCCCAAGACCGATACCTTCTTTTGCCGCTATTTCACTGCCGTGGCCTGTGAGCATGATCACGGCCATTTCAGGGGCCATTTTCCGGAATATCTTCAATACTTCTATGCCGTCCATGTCTTCCATTTTCAAATCCAGAATCGCCACATCAAACTCTTCCTTTCGGAGGGTTTGAATGGCTTCAGTCCCGCTGGTTGTTTTTCTGACCTGGATGCCTCGTTTTGAAAGCCGGTTTGACAGTACATTAACGTAGCCTTCCTCATCATCAACCAAAAGCAGTTTGAGCGCTTCTTTCTGGTGTCTAATCATAGTTGATATACTTTTCCTTTAAATGCGTGTACCTGTGATCCTTTTCATTCTGGCTTCCACGATTTTTTCTTCATGGGCCCTTTTTTTACCGGTTGCCTCGTCCACTTTTGCCACCAGTTCATTCATATCGCACGGTTTCATGAGGTAGTCATATGCCCCCAGTTTCATCCCCTGAATCGCCGATTCAACTGTTGCATGGCCGGTGAGCATGATTACTTCTATCAGTGGATATTTCTGTTTGATTTCCTGAAGTACGCCGATACCATCCTTGCCAGGCATCTTCACATCTAAAATAACAACTTCCACCTGACTTTCCTTTTCAAGTATTTTGATGGCATCATAACCGCTAAAAGCAGCATTGACCTTATAGTTTCTTTTTTCCAGCCGCTTTGTCATCGTTTCGACAAACGGTTGTTCATCATCTACCAAAAGTATGTTTGCGTCGCTCATCTGATTCTCCTTTTTTTGGGTTGTCCTTGTAAATATTCATCTAATCCTTATGCGTTTGACTCGTGTTTTGTACTTTGCTGATCTTCCTTTTGAAACGGTATCCAGATACGGAAACGCGTTCCCGAATCAACAGCACTATGCACATCGATTTTCCCGCCCATTTTCTGGATGATTCCGTAACATATGGAGAGACCCAGGCCTGTTCCTTTTCCTACCGGTTTTGTGGTGAAAAACGGATCAAATATACGCGGCAGATTTGACTCCGGTATGCCCGGTCCGTTATCCTCAACAATGATGACAATATGATCCTTTTCAAGCTGACTTAATTTTGTGCCGATTTTTATTGTGCCTCCTGTTTTTTCCATGGCATAGATGGCATTATTGATCAGGTTCAGAAGCACCTGCTGCATTTCAGAAGGGGAAATCTCAATATAGGGAAGTCCTTCCTCAAATTCTGTTTCAATATTTATATTGCTGTACTTGGCCATTTGGGCGGAGATACCGACAATTTCTGTGATAAGCGCGTTAACTTCCACGTCATGGACCCGGGAATCGGTTTTTCTGGCAAAACTGAGCAGTTTGTGCGTGATGCCCTTGCATCGTTTCCCTTGGGTGTTGATCTGGGTCAATGCCCGTCTGAATTCTTCCATATTTTTACTGTTCTGGAATTCCTCTTCTTCCAGAAGGTCTTCGATCCATCCGGCTTCTTCTACCATGATCGCCACAGGATTATTGATTTCATGGGCAATTCCGGCTGCAAGTTCTCCGATAGATGCAAGCTTGCCTGTTTCAATGACCTGCTGGTTCATCATTTTGTTTTCTTCATCTCTTTTGGCAATGATTTTTACCATGCGCCTTGACATTAAAAATGCCATGGTGATGATGGCGCATCCGCCAACAAACGATATGACCAGCGCAATACGCCTGGCATGAATGAAATCCCTGAACGCATCAGATGCATTCTGCTGAAATATCATGAGCCATTCCTCGTTTTTCAAAAGAGATGACACATGAATGATGGGCTGCCCGTTCAAATGAGATTCTTCTGTAATCGAACGGTTGTCTTTCAGTTGCATATACTCTTTCAGGTATCCTTTTGCCTGTGTTTCCGTGATGTTAATGCTCGGTTTGGTCTGAAATTTACCTTCCCTGTTTAAAATAAAGGCAAAACCGGTGGTCCCGACCCGAAGATTTTCCACAAGCGAGTTAAATGCTTCGAAATTGATGGTTGCCCGTAAAAGCCAGCTCTGCTCCTCGTTTTCATTTCGGACCGCAATAATGAAATGGGGGTGCCCTCTTAAACCAAGGAAGACATCTGAAATATAGTATTCACTGAGAATTGATTTTCTAAACCAGTCTGCAGCCTCATAGTTGGCTTTTTCAAGTTTGAAAGGACCGGCATAGGCTAACTGAATGCCCTTTTCATCGATGATGCCCAAATCGGTAATGACAGGACCATGTTCCTTGTCAAGCGATATCAGCTTCTGTTTCAGAAATTGTTCATTTGACAGTTGATCAAAACTGAAGTTGGTCGCAAGAAATTTGACATCTGCCAGTTTTTCTTTAAGAAAGACATCAATATTCTGCTGGTGTTTCTGGACCAGCTCCTCAAGATGCGCATAGACCTTTTCATGGTAAAGGATTTTAAACTGGTAAAGAAAGCCCCAGGTAATGAGAATCATCGGCGTGAATGAGACAACGATGACCACTGCGACCATCCGGCGCATTAAAGACCGGTAATAGGGAGAACGGGGTTTTTGATTATTTTCTTCCATTAAAATTTTTTCCTTTATTCACAGCTCATCCTCATTATTTTCTGGGATTGTTAAGAGCAATCGGCATGCCACGGTAAAGGCCTGGGGGGACTGTTATAATTAGCTGAAACAACAGGAGATAGATGATTATGGAAGGTAGCTTGAGAAAACGCTGTTTCGGTTTTGTGTCAGATTATTTTACAATTTGTAAATCACAAGGATTGCTTGGAAAGCCGGATTATTCCAGTTCCATGACGTGGTCTGCGATTCGTTTGATCTGATCCAGGTAATGGGAAACCATGATAATGGTCTGATTGTGTTTGAGATCCAAAAGGAGGTTTTCAATCACTGAGACAGATAAAGGATCAAGCGAAGAGGTCGGTTCATCAAGAAGCAGCACTTCAGGCTCCAAAACGAGAGCCCTTGCCATGCAGAGTCTCTGTTGCTGGCCCCCTGAAAGTGTCCGTGCATCGTTTTGCAGGCGATCTTTCACCTCATTCCATAAAAAGGTTTTTTTAAGAGCATTTTCCACTTTAGATGCGGTGACCCTATTATCTTTTTCACCCGCCAGTTTCAGCGGAAATGCGGTATTTTTAAAAATGCTCATCGGAAGCGGGTTTGGGGACTGAAATACCATCCCTACTTTTTTTCGCAACCATGGAAGATCAATCGACCGGTCATAGATATTTTTAACCGCTTCCTTAAATTGTATGGTTACATTCCCTGTCATGCACGCCCCCGGAATATCCTCCCAGAGACGGTTTATGGTCGTAAGGAGCGTGGATTTGCCTTGTCCGGATGGGCCTGTGATGGCAGTGATTTTATTTTCAGCAAACCGGAATGACAGGTTGTCGATCACGTTTCTCCGGTAATATCGGAAGGACAGATTCTTTATTGAAATTTTAATGTTTGCATCCATTTTATAACAGTTAACCCCTTTTTTTAATGATGTTTTTCAATCGACGTTTGATGAGAAAGGTCAACAGATAAAGAAACGAGCATATCGTCAGAAGAATAATGGCGGCACCGTAACCTTTGGCCAGTTCTTCCGCGTTCATATATTGTGATGATATATAATAGATGTAAAAGGGCAGGGCTTCGTAATTGGCGAAGATGGACCTGGGTATGCCTGAAGATGCCACGACACCTGTAAGCATAATGACGGCTGTATCTTCAGCGCATCGACCGATGGCCAGGATGACTCCGGTGATGATTCCTGAAATCGATTCAGGAATAAGAACATAATAAATGTTCTGAAGTTTTGTCGCGCCAAGGGCGATACCTGTTTGCCTCAGTGTCGGAGGCACATTTTCAAGCGATTCTTGCGTCGTCCGGATCAGATAGGGCAATACTAAAAATGCAAGTGAAACCGCTGAGATCAGAAGACAAGGGTAGAGATTGTTAAAAAATCGATGATGAAGAAAAATCGTCACTGAAAACCCGAACAAGCCGACAACGACCGAAGGAATGCCTGCCAGCACATCAAAAATAAGGCTGAAGACGAATTTGAAAGGTGGTTTTGAATATTCGGACATGTAGATGCCAGCGGCAATTCCTGCAGGAATTGCGATCAGAACCGAAGTGACAACAATCACCAACGTGCCAATGATTGCCGGAAAAAGGCCATCAAAAACCTGGCGTTTAAAAAGGAGCGCATCCAAAGGTGCGGTATTTCCAAAAATGAGTTTCTGGTTTAATGCCTGGTACCCTTTTGTCAGAAGATAGGCAAGCAGGATGGAGACAACTCCCAAAAGGATGAAACCGCATAGCCATGAAAACAGAATCACGAATTTTTCAATAATCCTGCCGGTCATTTTATGCATTCCTTTTGCCGGCAGATAGCGTTTTTACGAGAACCGTACAGGCAAGTGTCAGGAGATACAGAATCATGCCGCATAAAAAAAGCGTTTTAAATTCCATGCTGTTAAAGTCGGCTGCAATTAAAAGGGCAATATGGGCGGTCAGCGTCCGTGATGAATCAATAACAGATGTGGGTACGGCAATGGCGTTTCCGGCAACCATGAGGGCGATCATGGTGTCTCCTATGGCGCGTCCCAGGGATAACGTGAAACCTGTTATTATACCGTGTAAGGAATTGGGCAAAATTACATAAAGGAGTTTCTGGACCTTTGTGCCGCCCAATGCATCTATGGCTTTCAGATAACTTTCCGGGATATTTTCAAAGGTGGACGAGAAGAAAAGAATCATTGTAGGTGATATGAGAACAGCAAGGAGAATGGCGGCAGAAAGGATGCACATGCCGGAGCCTTTTTCAAATATCTCCCTTATAAATGGCACAAGAAGAAAGATACCTATAAAACCGTAAATGACCGTGGGGATGCCTGTCATGAGACTGATCAAACCTTTCAGAAACCGGCTAAACCTTCCCGGGTGAATCACACTGATCAGTGCGGCACAGCCCATGCAAATGGGAAAGGCTATAAAAACACTTAGAAACGATATGAAAAGTGTGCCCAATATCATGGGAAAAATCCCGTAGATACTTTTCTGCGGCAGCCAGGGCTGGGTGAGCATATCAAGGAAAAGGCCTTCCCGGAAAATGGGAAGGCCTAATATGACCATAAAACAGAAGATGCTGATTGTAATTAAGGCACTTGTCAGTGCCGAAATGAAAAAGACGTTTTTGACAATCGATTCTGTGGTTTTCATCAATCTGCAGGAATAAATCCTTTTTCAGCTGTAATCGCTTTTCCTTCAGCGGTGAAAAGATAATCGATGAATTTTTTGACGATTCCTTCCGGCGTACCTTTGGTATTGCTGTAAAGGCCTCTTGCTACCTTGTACCGGCCGGTTTTTACCGTTTCAATTGTGGGTGACACGCCATCAAGGGCCACAGGTTGAACGGTGTCATCCATATGACCTACAGAAATATAACCAATACCGTAAGGATCATTTGCGATGGCCGATTTCATGGCACCGTTTGATACAACCACATTGGCCTTGGAACTGATATCGCCTTTTGAGATGGCATTTTTCCAGAAGACTTCCCGGGTGCCACTGGATTCATCCCTGGTGTAAATGTTGATGGGTTTGTCTTCTCCGCCCAGAGACTTCCAGTTGGTTATCTGGCCGGAGAAAATATGTTTCAGCTGATCGGTTGATAGTGCCTTCACCTTGTTTTTCGGGTTCGTTACAATGCCAACACCGTCTATAGCCCATTTGAAAAGGTTCAGGCCATATGAACCGATTTCTTCATCTGTGGGTTTCCGTCCGGAGTTGCCTATATCCACCAGCCCTTCCCCAACCTGTTTGATTCCCACACCTGATCCCCCACCGGCAATGCTGATATGGATATCCGGATTATGGGTCATGATTTCTTCAGCCACCTCTTTCATTACCGGAATGTGGGCTGTACCGCCGGAAATTCTGATATCGCCCTTTTCTCCGGTGAATGTATCGATTGATGCGGCATATATCAGGGTTGCCATGTGGAAAATAAAAAATATCGCCATGATCATGATGACAAATCGATGGGTGCGTTTCTCTGGTTTCATCTTTTTCTCCTTACAAATTATAGTTTGCCGCAATTGAAACAGACAGGCACATGAATTGAATTTTCGGGAAATATCTATGGCATGCCTGTGCACGCAAAGTCCAATTGGTAATTTTTATGGCGAGAAACTTTTGTATAGAAAATATTGATATTTAAAGAGGAAAACACCTGGAAATATGAATTGTGTCCTGACTGTACCCTTTTTTGATGTGTATGGTTTTAATTATGATGCGCGTTTGAAAAATCTGGCGCCAAGGAGAACCATAAAATACACAGCTGCTGCAACCATAATGATGGTGGGGCCGCTCGACAGATTATTGGAATAGCTGATGATCAAACCTGTCCATGAAAAAAAGATACATAAAAAGGTGGAAAGTATCATCATCTGCCATAAACGCCTTGAAAACTGGCCGGCTACAGCAGCCGGTATCGTAAGCAGCGCGATGACCATAATGATTCCTACGATACGGACCAGGAGAACAACCGTCAGTGCCGTGAGACATAAGAGAAGAATATAAAATGCGCCTGCATGGATACCCCTCAGATAGGCGAACTCATCATCAAAGCAGACAGCAAGAAGGATGTTGTAATAATAGATCGCAAAACCGGCAACAATGATATCAAGGCCGATCACCAGAAAAAGATCGTTTTTTGAAAGCAGAAGAATGTCACCAAACAGATAGCTCGTCATGTCGAAATATCCGGGTGTCATGTCGATAAATAAAAGGCCGGCGGCCATGCCTACAGCCCACAGGGCACCTATGACTGTATCTTCCCGTTGTTTCATCTTGAGGCTTACCACGCCGATGATCACAGCAGATAAAAGGGCTGCAATAATGGCCCCATACATGGGATCAAACCAGGAAATACCGATTCTGTTTTTTAAAAAGAGCCCGGCACCGATGCCGCCAAACACACAGTGGGATATGGAACCTGCCAGATAACTGATTCGTCTGGTGATGACATATGTGCCGATGATACCGAATGAGATGCTTGAAAGTGTTGCCACATAGAGAGCCAGGCGCAGGAATCCGTTATCCGGATCCATGACTGCCGAAAGAAAATCAGTCATTGATGTGGCCTCCCTCACTGCAGATATGGTCGTGGCGGACCATTCTCAAATCGCCACCATAAATTTCATTGATCATGGTGCCGTTGATTTCGCTGGTCGGGTGTACAACGACTTTCCGGTTGACGCAGATCACACTTTTTACAACTTTTGATACAAATCCCAGGTCATGAGACACAAGAAGGATGGTCATGCGTTTATTTAGATCCTGAAGGATGGTGAACAGCGCTTCTTCGACTTCCGGATCCATGTTTGACGTGGGTTCGTCCAGAAACAGAATGGCCGGCTTGCAGCAAAGTGCCCTTGCAATGAGTACCCGCTGTCTCTGACCGCCGGAGAGTTCGCTAAAGACTCGGCTGGAAATATCCTTGAGTTTGACTTCTTCGAGGGCCCCATATGCGATTTCCCTGTCTTTTCTGGAAAATCGGAATCCCAGATTATGATGAAGACGGCCCATAAGCACCACATCCATTACAGTGACAGGATATTTCATGTCAAGGTGGGCGTACTGGGGCATATAGCCGATATCAAGCCTTGCCTTTTCAGGTGTTTTGCCCAGTATGGTGATGCTTCCCTTATCCGGGGGCAAAAGACCCAGGAGCAGCTTTAAAAGTGTGGTTTTCCCGCTTCCGTTGGGCCCCACGATACTTGCAAAGTCATTTTGCCGGACTGAAATATTCACATTTTCAAGAACCGGTTCTCTGCCATATCCAAAAGAAACGTTCTTGATGTCAATGACAATCTCATCTTTCATGTTTTACCCTGAATTCGGTTTTGTATAACATCCATTAATTCTTAAGGACACGGGACAATATAACCATTCTTTTATTATTTTAAAGCATCGGCAATTTTTTCCGAGATGGATAACAGATTGGCCTTATAATTTTTTTCAAGCGGATTGAGTACAATAATCTTGCCATCGATCGCAGATGCGATTTTTTTGGCAGCACTCTGATTGAATTCGTTTTGAATGAAAATAGCACGCACGCGATTTTCCCTGGCCAGTTTTATAAAGTTCGAAAGCTCTTTTGCCTTTGGCGCTTTCCCTTCAATTTCCACAGCCATCTGTTTTAAACCATACGCATCTGTGAAATAGCCGAATGCAGGATGAAAAGCAAAGACAATATTGCCTTTGACCGGCTCCAGAATGGTTTTGATTTTTGCATCCAGGCGGTTGAGTTCATCTCTGAATCTTTCAAAATTGGCTGTATAAAATGCGCTGTTAGCCGGATTGCGGGAAATGAGTGCGTTAAGGATGATTTCTGACTGTTTTATGACCAGAAGGGGGTTCAGCCAGGTGTGAGGGTCATAGCCGGATTCATGATCATGGCTGTGGTTATTTTCATGATCATGGGGATAAATCCCTTCGATTTTACGAAGACTTATACCTTCGATGGTGTTGATGACGTTCAATTTATAAGAGCCGGTATCGAATTTTTTGAGCAAAGTTGTTTCAAACGGCAGGCCTATTTTAAAAAAGATATCTGCTTTTGAAAGCGTGACAATCTGTTCCGGAGACGGGGAAAATGTGTCATGATTTTTTCCCGGTATAAGAAGGACGTCCACCATAACGTGATCCCCACCGATCTGTTCAACAAAATAGGCTTGTGGCGGAATGCTCACATATACGCGGACGGGCAATGGCTGTCCTTCTGATGGCTTGACAGCAAATAGCAAAAATATCGTTAATAAAGCGGAAAAATAAACGCATGCCTGCAGATGTTTGACGGCCTTCTTGACTCCGGGATGAAATGAGATGTTATAGGGCATGGCTGATTTTCCTTACAAAATGGTTTTTCCATGAAATGAATGACAGCGTCACAATTGCCATCAGGCAGATGATCCTTAGTATGAGAGCTTTTGGGCGCCTTTCTGGTACAAGTGCTCATTGAATTCCCTGTCTTCTGCAACCGGCTCCACCCATGCGATATAGTCCATATTGAGAATCATGACTTCCTTGGTTTCTTCAGAATCAAATGTGGCTTTTAAAATAATAATAAATTTGTCTCCGGACTGGATAAACATATCCGAAAGCCTGTCTTTTGTTCCCAAATTGATCTGACCGGTAATTGCATGGCCGTCTTTTGTTTTGATCATTACTTTTACCGGCCTGAGCCTCATTGATCTTCCGATGGTCATTGTCATGGCTTGGTCCTCTCGTCAATGAATGTTCGTTTATGTGTTGTTTATGAAATTAATGTTGTATAAAAAAAGTTGCAATGTTACGTAGCCGTCATAATACATGAAAGAAATCAAGCAACCATTCAAATCGTAAGTAGTCTATAGACAATGAATATTATTGTGTCAAGGCCAGTGTGATCCATATATATATAATGATTCTGAAGAATTGAAATGTTTCCGATTGATGTTTTATTAAGAAGCGCAGTTTGGTTTGACAAAAATATGCCACACTGGAATACATCGGAATCGGGTATGAATAAAATCATTAAGACAAACGTTGTTTTTTGTAGATAACTATGGTATTTAAATAAAAAAGGCATGGAAACAGGCAGTTATGCTTGTTGCATCCAGTTTTGTGGTTTCAGATGGTGGGTATTTTAGGTATTTATCAACTTGAGGCTGGGATATTTTGCAGAAATTTTTTAATGATTCCCTGCCAGAAACAAGGAGAGAAGGTATGGATCAGATGGCAGCCGCTTCTTCACACTTTGAACTCGAGTATCCTGCACCGGAAGGCGAAAAAGAACAATATGATATTGAGTATGATGGATTTTTTACCATTAAAAATAGACAGGGGTTTAAATTTTATACTGTTGACATCAAGAATACGGATATTTCAAGATTAAAAAAGATTGTTGGTGCGTGTGAGAAGGTTGAAAACGCCTGCTGGACCGCACAGGAAAATTTTTATAGCTACTTTAATGAGCGTGACATGATTACCTACATCGTCAAGGACGGAAAAGTTGTGGGTTTTCAATTGCTTTCTCATTGGGTGATAGACAGATACGTTGTCTTTGGCCTGGATGAGACCATGGTATTAAAGGAATACAGAGGAAACCGGCTCGGTTTGACCTTGTGCGTTCTTTCCGCCCGATCGATATTCACGATATTCAGTAAAAAGAAAAAAGCCAAATTCGTTTTTTTAAGTATCACACCAAATCCGCGTGTGATGATCGGTTTTTACAAATACAAAACGCTTTTTAAAATCATGCAGAATTCGTTCAAGCCCTCGGAAAGCCTCATGATGATTCATGACAAGCTTCTTTTCAGGAAAAAAGCGACCCTGGTTAACAGGGATTATCCTTTTTTCTTTAAGAATATGTTTCCCGGTTCTCTGGGATCTTTTGAAATGAACGATTTCCCTAAACCCATACGTAAAATGGTTCCTCCGGAAATCAGTTTTTTTGAAAGAGGGGATGCCTTTATTTTCATGGCGATTTTTTCCAAATTAACCTGCTGGGTACCTTTGACCGTTATGATGCTGCTACGGTTCGGCAGAAAGTGTTTTTTCAACGAAAATCTGGGATTTTTCAGAAAGAATAAAAAAATTAAATTGTCTATCCAATAAATCGGCTGCCGTGCATCATGATGCATTTTTCTCCTTAGGCTTCACCGGTTGGTCGGGCCTTTACTCCTTAAAAATTTGAAGTATCCCAAAATGGGTGCTTCAAATTTTTTTTTCAGCAGATCTCAGGTTCGGAACAACCCAAGCGGCTTATCCAGGCGTTTCAGGCCTCTTCTTTGAGCTATTTTCAAAGCTTCGACAAATTCTTCTTCAGGCAGGTAGTCCGAAAGGCCTTCAATCGTGTGTGCCATACCGCAAGGCCTGTATTGGGGCATGATATTTACGTATGTATCTGTTGAAATTTCCTCTGCAATAAAGTTCATTATGTCTTTTGTGCCGGCAAGTCCTCCGGGAAGAACAAGATGCCTGATCAAAAGGCCTTTTTCGGCAATATTGTCCGCATTTGATACAAGGTTGCCAACCTGCCTATGCATTTCTTTGATGGCAAGGCGAGCAGCCCGGGGATAGTCCTTGGCATGACAGGTCATATCTGCCACTTCCGGATCCCAGAATTTAAAATCCGGCATATAAATGTCAATCACCCCTTCAAGTAATCGGATCGTTTCCAGACAGTCATATCCGCTTGAGTTATATACCAGGGGGACACGAAGACCTTTTGGGACAGCGATGTCGAGTGCGGCGAGTATCTGGGGAACAACATGGGACGGGGTTACCAGATTGATATTATGGCACCCTGTTTTCTGAAGATGCAGCATGATATCTGCAAGCGTTTCATGGGAAACTTCCGTACCATGGCCCTTATGGCTGATCTCATAGTTCTGGCAGAAGTTGCAGAGAAGGCTGCACCAGGTAAAAAAGATCGTTCCCGAGCCATGTGTGCCAACAAGCGGGCTTTCTTCGCCAAAGTGAGCATTATAGCTTGAGACAAAAGCAAATTCACCGGTTTTGCAAACGCCGGTTTCACCTGAGCGCCTGTTGACACCGCATTTTCTGGGGCACAGGTCGCATTTTTCAAGTTTTTCTGAGGCTGTACGAATTTTTTGGTGAAGCTGTCCGTTTTTCCGGCATTGAATATAGGATGGTATAAATGATGCCATGAAGAAACCTCTTCATTTCTTTTCTCACATGCTGATAATTTCAAATTCCGTATCAATAATTTCGGCAATGCCCATGTCTTCTGCCATATTGATCAGCTTGTCTATCTTGGAATTGATGATTCTGCTGTCATTGCCCACCATGGCAAGCCCCACTTCCGCCCGCTGAAACATATCGTTTGCGCCCACCTCGGCTATGGATGCATTGAAAGTGTTTCTTAAGCGGCTGATAATGGATTTGATGATTTTTCTTTTTTCTTTTAATGAGTGGCAATCATGAAGCCTGAAAGTAATGATTCCTGTTCCAATAACCATAATTTTTACTGACGTTTAAAGGTTCATTTAGGTTCTAACGGAATTTTTGGTTGTGTACCCGAATTTTTTCGATCATCTGATCGAGTTGACCGGTTGAGAAGAATCCGTGTTCCAAAAAGTACTGTCCGGGAGGCGGTTTCAAAATTCGTTGTTTGCCGACAATTGCCATTTGTTGAAACAGGGTTAAATAACCCCTTCGTTGAGCAAACTCCCCGAATTTTTCACCATAGTTTTTGTTCCTTAAAATTTCAATGACATCATTGGTCGAGAGGAAATTCCAGTCCCGGGCAATCCGGCCAAAGCGCGGACATTGTTTGTTTTCCCATATAATGGCGTCAATATAGGTTTTCCAGGAAATCATACCTGTATAGTAAAGAAACTGATTGAATTTCATTTCAAACCCAGGAGTAGCTCCCTGATAATAGTGACTTCTCATATTTTGCCGGCCACGCTTGGCCTTGACTGTGTTTTTAGGATTAGGCTGTGCAGTGTCAGGCGTTGTAGAAAACGGTTTTTTCGTTTTAGGCGCTGTTTTCTTCTTATTTAAAAAGGTGACACCGTCCTGTGCCATCGGTTTCAGCAATTCGTATGCGGAGGAGACTTCGTTGAACCGTTTCGTCATGTCCGCTTCGTTTATACCAAGTGCTTTTGATCGGTCAGGATGGGTTTCAAAGGCTTTTTTTCGATATGCCTTGTTAAGCTTTGGCAGATCCAGGCGGATGGCAACATCGGTTATGTGCTGCCTGTCTGTGCTGAAAAGAATTTGAAACGCCCTTTGCAGTTCTAATGTGGATGCGTATGCTGGCATAGTCCTCCGGGGATATTTATATGCTGTATGGGTGCAGGCAAATGAATCCGATTTTTTATGTGTATATATATCCACTATATATAGCGTTTCTGTCAAGTAATAATCAATGCATGTTGTGATGATCAGGGTTGCAATTCAGAAAATATTTAAGAGCATTATCGCAAATAATACCAGATAGATAATTTTTTAGAAAAAAGATGTTGTAAAAAATTAAAAATATGTTTATAAATATCACCAATGCAAACAATATTATAAAATCAGGATATTTTATGAGTGATACCAAATTCATATCTTTTCTTAACAGGGTTCAGGAAGCTACTGGGATAAACTCCCAGATTGATCTTGCAACATCACTTGATATCCACCGATCTGCAATAACCCAGGCCAGAAAAAAGGATGCTATTCCTGACAAATGGATGGTTGTCCTTTATAGAAAATTTGGTCTGAACCCCGAATGGCTTGAAACCGGACAGGGCCCGACATTCTTGAAAGGCACTCCGGGTACGGAAGATTATTTTTTAAAGGTTCCCAAGGTCACGGCCAGGCTTTCAGCAGGTGGCGGGTCTTTTGAAAATGAGGCAACCATTGAAGGTTACTATTCTTTCAGAAAAGACTGGCTAAAATCAAAAGGGGCATCAGATAAAATGGTCATGATGGATGTGGTTGGAAACAGTATGGAACCTGAATTAAAGGACGGTGATACGGTTCTTGTCAATCAGGCGCATAAAGATATTCTTGCAGGCGCAGTTTATGCGGTTGGAGTGGACGACACAATTTTGATAAAACGCGTTGAAAAACTGCCCAATACCCTCGTTCTTCAAAGTGATAATAAGAATTATTCTCCCATATTTTTAAAAGGAGAAGAAATAAAAAGTGTTGTGATTATTGGGAAAGTGCTGTGGATATGCAGGGAATACCGTTGATTTGATTTTTTTTTGGGTGCATGTTTATATAGATTAACTTTGCATATGACCAAATATACAGAATAATATTAGGTTGTAAAAAAAGGAGCAATAGCCAATGGGTAAAACAATTAAAAATTATATTTTGGCTGCATTATGGATTTTGGGGTTGATGCTGGCCGGAGCGGACGGACCGGTGTCACCTTTTGTCAATATATCAGGTGTTGTTGTCATTGGCATTGTAAGCTGGCTGGTTTATGATAGGCAATGCCTTTCAAATGACCAGAATGTTTCATTATCCACGCGGTATGCGGAAAAAGTTTGTACAGAAAAAGATGGCGCAATGTATCTTATTGATAGAGGGAAAGTATACTAACGACATCTGGAGTCGGCAAGACGTCATCTGTCCCGATAGACCCCTTTAACCCTGGATACAGGTTTGATGCCACTGACAGGCCCTTGTTCTTTTTGAGATTTTTTTGTCTGGGTCTGTTGGTTCATGTTTTGGTAATATCTTGTTTTTCCCTGTCTGCCTTTTGTCGTTTTTCCCGGATACACCCCTTCCTTCAAAATATCCTTCAAAATATCATCAAAATTCATTTTAGGGCTTGTGAAAGCCGTCTTTCTTTTATTTGCAACAGGCTCACCCGGTTTTTGACCGGGCATCATATGTTTAAGATCTATCCGGGACAGGCTTTCGACAATAAGCGCCATTAATTGGGCAAGAAATCCTTTTTCAGCCCGAATGGTTTGATTTGCATTGTTTTTAAACGGCTGATACGGCTTTTTTCCTGATGAGCGGTGAGGCTTTTTATTGAAAGATTCACCGGAGCTGTACTCTGTTTCTTTCTGGCGTGTGGTTTCATCCGGATAGGAGCGTTGTTTGGTTCCTTGTTTTGACTGAGATTTAGTGCTAAATTCCAGAATTTTACGGTATGCAATATTGATTTCCTTCATTCTGTCGTCTGCTTCTTTTTGCAATGAAGGATTAGGCCCCACAAGGTCCGGATGGTTTTCTTTTACTTTTGCCCGATAGGCGTATTTGATTTCAATAAGGGTGGCATCACGGGATAATCCTAAAATGTCATATGATTTTTCGATGTCCACCTGAACAATCCTTTTTCAGAAATTCTGAAAGCAAGGTCCGGCACTCATTGTTGATGTTAAAATTAGGAAAACAGAAGCCCATTGCTAATAATGACTATTAACATGCGTGGTAACTTCTCCGGAAGTAATTTTACCGCCTATTTCCGGGTATGATTGATGATCAGCTTGCTTAGCAACGCTTTCTGCTCGTCAGTCAACTCCACAAATTGAACATGGCTTTGCCTGAGGGGCATGAAATATTGTGTGCCTTGAGAAATTTCGAAGTCAGCAATTGTTTTGGCTTTGAAGGAGATTTCTTCCTCTATGTCTGATGCATCGGCAACCATAATGCCGATGTTGAAGAGATCAATCGAGCGGTTGTCATCATCGTTGTACCTGAATGCAAGGCCACCGTTGCTTATATCGATCACCTGGCCAAGTTTATTGGAATATTTGCCAAAAATGGCATATGTACCATCTTTGGCGAGGAAACGCTTGTGAGCTCTTCTTTCTTCAAGAATTCTGTTTCGTTTAACCATGCGGGTTTGGCTCCTATATCTTGATTAAAAAACCTGGATAAATGGGCTACTTGATAGCTATAAAACAGAGGGAACAACCAGCTTTCAAGCTGCTCTTGACGAAAAAGCTTACAAACAAATAAACCTACATCGTTTTCCAGAAAAAACATCGTTTTGTACATACATTTTTTGTCTCATACTGTCAACCTAAAAAGAATATGTTTTCTAAATATTTTGAACAGTTAACATGCCAGGAAATGAATGCAAGTTATCCCTTTTATATGTCGATTATGCTAATAATATATGTAATTAAAGGGTGTTGCAAAATAGTGTACTGAATGGTTACTCATTTAAACGTCTATACGGCCTTCTTAAAACCTGTCCCTTTATAAAAGACAATACTATTATTTAAGTGAATTGTCATCATGAAAATGAACAAAAATCACATTGTTGATAATATTATTTTTTAACGCATTTATTTTCCACAGCATTTTTTAAATTTTTTACCGCTGCCGCAAGTGCAGGGATCATTTCTTCCGACTTTGGGGGTCTCTCTCACGTATTGTTTGATCGATGGAAATTGTGAGTCGTTAAAAAACCACGTGCTGTCTTCCTTTTTGAAATGGGCAATTTCATGATGGGCGTGTCTTTCACCATCGGTGATGTAATGTGCAATAAATTCAACATATCCCTCATCATCTTCCGGTCCACCTTTCTCGACGTTAATCACGTCAAGTTTATTCCATTTGGATTTTTCGGACCATTTTTTAATGGAATTCCTGTCCTGGCTGTCCTGCTTGCCTTTAATGATTGTTTTAACAATATAGTCAATATTTCCGGTTGCATAAGCAGAATATCGTGATCGCATCAGTTCTTCGGCTGTTTTGGCGGGACGGATCTCTTTTATAAGGGGTTCACAGCATGATTCAAATGGGGTGTCAAGTCCGCACGGGCATTTTTCCATAGTTATCTCCATATATTATCAATTGTTTATATGTCATTTGTTAAAACCAGGTTCGGATGAAAATGCTTCAAACAATGTCCTGCCCAGTCTTGTTTGTTTTTGTAAAATTGATTTTTCTCCAAGTCCTCTTGAACATTCCAGATCATTTAGAATGTCTTTAAACACATTTCCCGGCTGTATTTCAGCCAGATCAACAATCTTTTCTATTTGTGATTGAATTTTCTTTCCAAGGTCTCTGAAAAAAATCAACAGAAAAAGTGATTCACGTGCGCTATCAGAGACCCTGGCAAGGGCAGCTGCTTTATTGACAATCAATTTTGCAGTATAAATCATTGTTTCAAGTTGAGCCAGTTCAAAAGACAATTCGTTTGGCAGAGTGGCCTTCTTTTTTTTCAAATGCATCATCAGAATGGTTTTCTGAGCCTCAAAGCCGCCAGTGACTGGACCCATCATCATGGCATTTTCTATAGCAGAAAAGGGGATCACCATGGTTTCATAGATACCGTCAGGCTCGCCCAAACGATTGCTGGTCGGCACCTTCACCTGTTTCAGCTGAATGCCACCATGAGGGGATGTTTTGAAAAATGGCATATCAAACGGTTTTGATACGGTTACGCCGGGTGTTTGTGCCGGAACAATGAAGGCGGAATAATATTTTTTCCCTTGCTGTTCTTTAGTAATGGCAATGATGATAAACATATCGGCAACAGGCGCGTTGGTGATCCAGATTTTTTCACCATCGATAATGTAGTGATCTCCGGACAGGACAGCTTTTGTTTTCAGATATTTGGGATGAGGTCCCACGTCAGGCTCTGATACGGCAAAACAAATGATCTGTTTGCCGGATATCAATTGGGGCAGCAGTGTCTTTTGCTGAGTGTCTGTGCCAAAGGTTGCAATCAGGCGCGATACAAGAATCTGGACAAGCCAGGAAAGACTGAATCCCATATCCCTGCATGTCTCGGCAATCACCTGCCCGGTGATGGCGATTTCCAGATCACCTCCGCCACAGCCGCCATACTTTTCCGGAAGGCCGATCCCCATCAGGCCGGCCTGGCCTGCTTTTGCCCATTGTTCTCTTGAGAAAGCCTGGAACGGGACATGTTGAGGATCTGAAAAGTGAATAGCGCTCAAGGCGTTTCGGATTTCATTTTCCAGCATGGATTGGTTATTTGTCATGGATAGAGTCATAATGGGTTTAAATCACAAGCTCTTCTATAAATTCGTTCAGTTGATTCAGATTCCGGCATACCCGAAGCTCGTGACAATAGGTTTTGTAAGTCATGATCTGGCTGTCACCGGTTCTCCAGAATTTTTCCGGTTCAGGTGTGAGCCAGATAATCCGTCTCACTTTTTCCCGCATGTCCTGAAGGATATGTTCTCTTGGGTTCAGATAATTGGATCTGCCATCCCCGATGATAATAAGTGTCGTTTTTTTATCAAGAACATTCATATAATTTGTTTTAAAATCGAGTAATGTGGCGCCATAATCGGTGAGCACATTATACTCTATATCAGCTTCGTTCAGAATCTTTTCAACCGCATCATTTGTGTCATACCGGTCGAAAAAGTCTGTGACATCAGCAACCTGGGCGACAAAAATATAGCTTTTAACCTTGCTGAAGCAGTCCTGAAGGGAATAGAGCATGTTCAGCATAAACCGTGCGGCAGACCAGACCGAACTCGATACATCACAGAGTGCGACAATCTTTCCTTTCCGTAAGGGTTTGTTCCTGAATTTCAGTTCCAGAGGCAGGCCATGGTATTTTGCGGATTTTCGTAATGTCTTTTTGATGTCAAGTATGCCTTTGTTTCGAGATGCAAATCTCAAGGTGACAATATCATTCAATTTCCGTACAAGCTGCCGGATCGTTTCCCTCATCTCTTCGATCTGGGTCTGCGACAGGTTGGCAAACGGGATATCTCCCAGCTTTTGGGACCGTTTCTGGTTCCGTGTAACGACATTTAGGCTTTCGTTTTCAGGAACCGGTTCCTTCACAAGGAGTTGATAGGCATTGTCGAGCCTTTCTTCGAGCCGCTGATTCAGTCTTTTTTGTTTGTTTGAACCGGGCATGTCAAAATTGCCACCTGAAAATTGAGGAATCAAATTCCGTATGGCGTTGATTTTGAGCATGATCTGAAGACGTTCGGTAAGCTGCCCGAGATTGGAGTTGATGACTCTTGCGACTTCGATTTTTGTCTGAAGCTCTCGTAACATTTTCATGTAAGTCAATGGCTCACCAGACAGAAAGTTGATCAGCGCCTGATTGATTTGATCCATCTCAAGGTTGGCCGCCAGTTGATCCACGCATTCCTTTTGCAGGATATCGATTTCATTTGCGGCAACCAGGTTTTCATTGGCTTTAATATCCTCAAGACGGATATTTGAATTCATCTGATGAAAGAAAAGGTCATAGGCGTGATCAAAGGTCCGGTGGTCTCTTCTGCTTTTGGCAAAATTTGTTTTGAGCACGGTTTTAAACAGATCTTCATCAATCACATCAATCAGTTTCAGATGGTTTACGCAATCCAGAACCTCTGCTGTGGAAACTTTCATATCAATAGCCCTGAGGCAGGCGGCAAATTTCAGCGTAAGATTAACCATAACCGTGTTTTCATGAGTTTAAACCGGCTTCAGCTGGCAATGACCTTGTCTATATTTGAAATAGCCAGATCCACATCGGTTCGATACTTTAAAATGACATTTAATGTGTTCAGAACAACATCCCTTGTAAGGTCTTTTGCCTGGAGGGCAATAAGTGATTTTGCCCAGTCCAGGGTTTCGGAAATACAGGGTTTTTTCTTCAGATCCAGTTTCCGGATATTGTTGATGGTATCGATCAATCGCCTGAGAAGTGTTTCATCTATGCCAGGGATTTTCAACCGGACGATCCGCATTTCCGCGTCCCTTTCCGGATAGTCGATATACAGATGCAGGCATCGTCTTTTCAGGGCGTCGCTCATATCCCGGTAATTGTTTGATGTCAGAAAAACAAGAGGTATCGTTTCTGCCTTTCTTGTGCCGATTTCCGGTATGGTCACCTGGAAATCACTCAAAAGTTCCAGCAGGAATGCCTCAAATTCAGGATCTGATTTGTCGACTTCATCAATCAGAAGGACCACGGGGTTCTTTGAAGAAATTGCCTGGAGAAGGGGGCGTGGCAGGATGAAGCGGTCGGTGAAAAACGCATCTTCCTGATCGGCTATTTTTTCAACAGCCTCAGAAAGCGTTTTGGCCCCTTTGATCACATCCTGAACTTTTTCCTTGACCATCTGTGTGTATAGAAGCTGTTTGGCATATTCCCATTCATAAAGGGCCTTGGCCTCATCAAGTCCTTCATAGCACTGCAGGCGTATCAGTTCATGGTTGAGACTGGCAGCGATCGCTTTGGCCAGTTCTGTTTTTCCCACACCGGCAGGACCTTCTATCAGAATCGGTTTTTCGGTTGCCGTGGCAAGAAATACAATGATGGCAATTTCTTTGGATGAAATATAGTTTGCAGATTCAAGCCGTTTTTCCACATCGTCAATATCTTTAAAATACATAGCTGTCCCGCATTATGAAAGTCCCAGATATTTTGCGACTTCCTGAAATGTGATTTTATTGCTTTCCCAAAGAAGCATGCTTCGGACTTGTTCAGGAGAAACCCATTTGTAATCCGTGTGTTCAGTTGATATCCTGACATCAAACCCGGTTGTTTTGACAATAAAAATATTCTTGTTCAATTCCATGTCATCTTCAGGAATGGAGACCGAATAATTATTGAATAATCTGACCAGATTGTCTTTTTCAAAAGCTTTGCCCGTTTCTTCCCTGATTTCACGAAGGCAGGATTGGAAAGGGGTTTCTCCGTTTTCAATACCACCTGTAACGGGCTGCCAGTATGGCCGGTGTCTCAATGTTTCCGGGCAGTGAAGCAGTAAAAATTTTTTTTGGTAGGTGTCAAAGATCCAGCATTCAATACTTTTTTTTATTTTCATGCCACCCCTTAAAATTAAACCCATTCGAAAATGGCAACGTTAAATTAATTAACTTTTGAATATACATGTGCCGACCCTGAATGGCCAACACTATTTTTATTTTTTTCGTAAACACAATTTCTTCAGATAGGTTGAAAAAAAGAAAAAACAGGGTATATTCACGGCTTGATCAATCGACAGATAAATGGAATGGATGAATGACACCACAGGACAGAAGAATAATAGACACCTGGCAAGAGCAAAAGCACCATGTCTGCCAGATTACCCTGATTAAGACCAACGATGAACGAACAGATGTATTTCAGAATTTTTTAAACGATTTTGTTCAGGTTGTACCGCATGTTGTCATGAAAGCAACCCAGGGTGAAGATGGTGAGCCGCCATCGATTCGCGTACAGGAAAATATTATTTTTCATGCTATTCCTTCAGGACCGGAATTGTCCCCATTTTTAAATGCCCTTGATTTCCAGGCTGAAAAAAAAATAAACACGCCTCGCACGAAGAACGCCCCACTTGAAAAAATCAATGTACCTGCCCGGCTGATTATTTTTATTGCCCCCCACTGCGCGTATTGTCCGGTTCAGGTTGAAACGCTTCTTGGGTTTTCGTATCAAAGCAAATTGATCCATCTGGATGTGATCGATGGGGTATTTTTTCCTGAGCTTTCCAGGAAATATAACATTCAGTCTGCGCCCACGGTGATTCTCGATGACACGATCACCTGGACAGGGCGAACCGCGTCTGCTGAAATTTTAAGCATGATCCTTGATAGAGATCCTTCAAAAATGGGAACGGCAACGCTTGAAGGGATGCTTAAAAGTGGCGAGGCCTTCAAACTGGCCGATATGATGATCGAAAAAAATATGATATTCCCATCGTTAATCGATCTGATGGTCACCGCCAAATGGCCGGTTCGTCTGGGCGCCATGGTGGCCATCGAGACCATTGCCGAAAAAAATATCCGTCTTGCCGGAGCAATTGTACACCCCCTCATGAACCGTATGCCTGAAATGGATGCAAACGCAAAAGGCGATATCGTTTATATTGCAGGGATTTGCGGTGATGAAAGCATTCTGCCTGCACTTGAGTCGATCCGCATTCAGCCTGAAACAGATGAGGAACTTCAGGACGCGGTTTCAGAGGCTATAAACGCCATCATGGGTAGAGAACGGTTTCAGGGTACCGAGTAATTGGCCCGGATATTTTCAAGATAGCGGATCTTTTCCTTTTCCCAGGTGTCATTGTCCCAGGAGAGGTGTGGCATCACGATGTCCTTGATGCGATCGAGATATTTTTTGCCGCCTTCCGGAAGAAGAAGCCCGATCCTTACCCGCCGCAACAGAAGATCAGGAAGATGCCGGATTTTCTCGTGCTGAGCTGCAAAAGAAAGTTCTGCCCACAGTGAAAGTGTGCCCGGTATACGATCAAGTTGATCAGATGGTGCCTTTTTCATCAAATTTTCGGCCATTTCTCCATATCGGCCATATAACCTGTTCTGGAAAATGATATCCGGCCGGGAGAGGGGTTTTCTGTTTTCCGCCAGCGGTTCAAAAACCCGGTCTCCGCAACCTTTGAGTTGTTTGCCGGATAAAAAGGGTTTGACCGCTTTTAATGCATCCCACGCCAGTATCCTGAATGTGGTGAGTTTCCCGCCGGTGATTGTCACAAGGCCTTTGTCCACCCAGACCACATGCTCCCGGGATTCTTTTGAGGGGTCCTTTATTCCTTCGCTCAATACCGGCCGGATACCGGCCATGGTGGACAGGCAATCCTTTTCAGAAAGTTTAACATCCGGAAATACGCCATGGACGGCTTCAATCAGGTAGGACACTTCTTCTTTCGTAATCGAAGGCTCACGGGAAAGGTCGTTTTCATGATCGAGATCGGTCGTGCCTACCAGACTCGCCCCTTCCCAGGGAACAATGAATACGGGTCTTTTGTCGGAGGGATGCACAAGGGAAATCGCCTGGGATACAGGGAGTTTCTCTTTGGTAAAAAAGATATGACTGCCCCGGAGCGGTCTTAAATGCAGTCCTTTTTTGGGAGAGGGGTGAAGCTGCTCCGCCCATGACCCGGTTGCATTGATGACAGCTGGAGTTAAAAGTTCCCGGCTTTCCCCTGTTTCCGAATCCACTGCCAGGACACCCGTAACATTTCCGCTATTATTTCTGATGATCTTTTTTACTGCCGCATAGTTGAGTGCCTTGGCACCTGTTTTTTCGGCCTCTTTGATCACACGCAAGACCAATCTGGCATCATCGACCTGTGCATCCATGAACCGGAATCCGCCCATGAACTTGTCCGGATTGATTTTGGGTTCGACTTTCAGGAACTCTTCAGCAGAAAGAAACGTATGTCTTTTTTTAAACGCAATCAGATCATAAATGGAAAGCCCGGCTTCAAGAGACAGTTTGCCCGGGCTTTTGCCTTTGAACGTGGGAAAGAGAAAATCAATGGGTTCGACCAGAAATGGTGCCTCGTTTAAAAGACGCTCCCGTTCTCTGACCGATTCAATGGTCAGCGGCAGACGACCCTCTTTCAAATATCTGAGGCCCCCATGAACCAGCTTGGATGACCGGCTCGATGTGCCCCAGGCAAAATCATTCTGCTCCAGAAGAAGGGTTTTCAATCCGGATCGGGATGCTTCCCTTAAAATACCTGCCCCTGTTATGCCGCCGCCAATGACGATCAGATCCCAGTTTGATTCGAGAGATTGAATGGTAATCATTACGCTCTGTTTCCTTTAAGTTTTTTATCTATGAAACCCTATGAAGGCTTCAGATCATTTATTTCAGACCAGATTTCCCTGGCTTTGATCATTTCCGCCCTGACCAGAGATGCCACTTCCCGGGGACCTATTTGCAATGCGGCCTTCAGCAATTCGTAGTATCCTGCAGATGTCTGTTTCCCCTTTTGGTGGCTGAAATAAAACTGGCCTAAAGCGAGATACATGACTTCAAAGCTGTTTAAAAGCATCACCGCTAACGGATTTTTAGATTCCCTGGCAAAGAGTTTTTGCAGTTCCCAGTCAAATCTGGTATATGCTTTAGCTGTATTTTTAAGGGACGATGTTCTCTCAAGAACGCCTGAAATGACTTCCGGAGAATTCGTGGCTGCCTGAAATGCCATGGAAGGAAGTACGGCTGCGCGGGCATCCAGAAGATAGGAAATAAAATTTTGGGGCAGATATTCACCATATCTGGCCATGGTATTCAAAAGGCCCAGGCCGCCTGTATTCCAGTAGTCGTTTACCGTTGTGGGTTTCCCCTGTTTGATGGTCAGCCATCCTTCTCCGGCAAGACGGTGAAGGGTTTCCCTTAATGTGGGCCGGGTCACGCCGATTTCTTCTGATAACACTCTTTCCCCAGGCAGCACCGACCCGGGTGGATAGGCCCCGCTCAATATATGGGTCAGAATATAATCTTCCGCATGTTCCTTGGGCCTGAACGGTAAATTATTTTTTTTTGTCTGAGTCATTTTTTTCTTGTCCTGTTCAAATTGTTCTGGTAAGAGGTCATACCAGTTGGCTAAGCGTTTGTCAAATTAAAATAAAAGTACTATAAAGCAACCCAATGAACCCAACACCCCCCATTCTTTCCATTGACTGCGGCACGCAGAGCATCCGGGCCATCCTGTTTTCACAGGACGGCGATCTTCTGGACAAGGTTCAGATTGAATACGAACCGTATTACAGTGACTATCCCGGCTGGGCGGAGCAGGACCCGGATGTCTACTGGCAAAATCTCTGTCATGCCTGTCAGACACTAAAAGACAGAAACGAGTCGTTGTTCGGCCAGATAAAAGGGGTCGGCATTACCGCCATTCGTGCGAGCATGGTCAATATGGACAGGGACGGAAACACATTGCGGCCGGTTATCGTATGGCTGGATCAGCGAAAAGCCAGGCCGTCTTTTATCCCCAATCCTTTTGTGGATTTTTTGTTACGAACAATCGGTATCAGGGATACGATCATGAAGAACCAGACTTCGGGCAAGGGCAACTGGATCATGCAGAACCAGCCGGATGTCTGGAAAAATACCCATAAATATGTCCAGGTGTCCGGTTTTTTGAACCATCGGCTGACCGGAATGTTCAAGGATTCGATTGCATCTCAGATCGGTCATGTGCCGTTCAGTTATAAAAAAATGGCATGGGCCTCCAAATGGGACCCCATCTCTTTTTTATTTCCCCTTGACCGGGATAAAATGCCGGAACTGGTGATGCCGGGAGAAATTATCGGACATGTGACAGCTGATGCATCTAAAAAAACAGGTATTCCCGAAGGCATCCCCGTGATTGCCTGCGGATCGGATAAAGGGTGTGAGACCATCGGGATGGGTGTCATCAACCCGGGCATGGCCAGTTTGAGCTTTGGGACCACAGCAACCGTCCAGACAACAACAGCAAGATATTTTGAACCCTTGCGATTTTTACCCCCTTATCCTGCAGCGATTCCCGGCCATTATAACCCTGAGATTGAAATTTTCAGGGGATACTGGATGATCACCTGGTTTAAAAATGAATTTGCCCATCAGGAAGTCGAAGAGGCAGCCAAACAGGGGATCAAGGCGGAAGTCGTTCTCAATCAATTGCTCAAGGAAGCGCCGCCCGGTTCCATGGGACTTCTGGTGCAGCCCTATTGGGGGCCGGGGCTGAATGTGCCTGAAGCCAAAGGCGCCATGATCGGTTTTGGTGATGTGCACAAAAAAGCCCATGTGTTCAGGGGCGTGATCGAAGGACTTGCCTATGGTCTTCTTGAAGGACTTACGACCATGGAAAAAAGGGGCCGGATGAACGTGACGAAAATTGCTGTATCTGGCGGTGCCTCGCAAAGTGATGAAATCTGTCAGATTACGGCCGATATTTTCAATCGTCCCCTTGTCCGGGGAAAAACCTTTGAGACATCCGGCTTGGGCGCGGCCATTGTCACGGCCAGGGGAATCGGCCTTTATGATGATTTTTATCAGGCCATTCAAAAAATGGTGCACTACGATACGGTATTTCATCCAAATCCGGATCACACGGAAATTTATCACAAACTCTATCACCGGGTGTACCGGAAAATGTATCAGGCACTGAAACCGCTTTATGAAGAAATCAGGGAAATAACCGGTTATCCGGAAAAATAGGCATATAAGGAGACGGAACATGTTGGGACTTAAAAAAGAATTTATGCCGGAATGGACGAGTCAGGCACCGTTAGACAGATCCTACCGGTCGATTTTCAAGTGGGGAGCTCCCAACGGGTTCAAGCATCCCAACAAGCGGCTTTACCGGTTGATGAAAGAGACCTTTCACATGACCGATGATGACTTCAGAAAGAAAAAAGAAGAAGGAAACGAAACAGTCACCTGTCCCACACCTGTCAATATGCCTGAAAATGCGGTTCAGATTTTCCGCAATATGGTGGGTGAGGAGAATGTAAACACAGACGGTTATGCCCGGGTCCGGTTTTCAAATGGCAAGACCATGGAAGAGGCCATGATGCTTCGGAAAGGGGAAACCGGACAGGTGGCGGATATCGTGATTCATCCCCGGAACAAAAAAGATGTTCAGGAAGTCATCCGCTACTGTAACGACAAAAAAATACCGGTATACACCTATGGGGGAGGAAGTTCCGTGAACTTTGGGTTCAAATGCGTAAAAGGGGGGGTCTCCCTGGTGATGAGCACGCATATGAACCGGGTGCTTGAGGTCAATGAAACCAATCAGACCGCAACGGTTGACGCAGGGATCATGGGCCCAGCCTATGAAGATTCTTTGAACAGGGCGCCTGAGATTCACCACGCCAAAAGGCGGTATACCTGCGGACATTTTCCCCAGTCCTTTGAATATTCCACCGTGGGCGGATGGATTCTGGCACTGGGTTCCGGTCAGCAGTCTTCCTATTACGGCGATGCATGTGATATTGTGTTGAGCCAGGAATATGTCACCCCAACGGGCATGTTTAAAACCCTTGATTTTCCGGGTACAGCCACCGGGCCCAAGGTGAACGATATCATGATGGGAAGTGAAGGTGCATTCGGCATTCTCGTGAGCGTGACCCTGAAAATTTTCAGATACATGCCGGAAAACCGGCGGCGGTTCAGTTTTATATTTCCTTCATGGGAAAAAGCAGTGGATGCCACCCGTGAAATTTCCCAGGGCGAATTCGGCAAACCTTCTGTATTCAGAATTTCCGATCCGGAAGAAACTGACGTTGCCTTGAAACTCTATGGCGTCGAAGGCACCCTCTTAGACAAGCTCATGGATTACAAAGGGTTTCGAAAAATGGAGCGGTGCCTGTATATCGGTCATACTGAAGGGGAGAAGGGATTTTCGAGAAATGTCTTAAAAAATGTCAGGCGAATCTGTAAAAAATACAGTGCCATGAGCCTGACCGGTTATCCGGTGAAAAAATGGGAACACAGCCGCTATCAAGATCCCTACATGCGGGAAGACCTTCATGATTTTGGCGTCATTATCGATACACTGGAGACGGGTGTCACCTGGGACAACCTTCATCGCCTTCATCAGGGTGTCAGATGTTTTGCAAAAAAAAGGCCGGAAACGATCATCATGACCCATGCCTCTCATTTTTATCCCCAGGGCACGAACCTCTATTTTATTTTTATCGGGCGATTTTCCGGTATTGATGATTACCGGTCGTTCCAGAAAGGGCTTATTGACAACATTCTCGAATTTGGGGGGTCTTTGAGCCATCACCATGGCGTGGGGAAAATGATCGGCCCCTGGATGGAAAATCATCTGGGCAAAGCGCAAATGGACGTGTTAAGAGCGCTAAAAAATCATTTTGACCCCAATCATATCCTGAACCCCGGCGGTACACTGGGCCTTGATTGAAAATCGCCTCCGGCATAAAGCACCGCCCAGGCAGACACATGTAAATCAGATTCCAAAATGCGAATAGGGCTAATCATTTTTATTGATCATTCGATTGGCATTAAATTCTTCCATTTTTTCGTTGATTTTTTTTCATCATATGAAATAACGATTTAGTTAATACTTTTCTTTTTCCGTCTAATTTACAATTATTTCAAATGAAATCCTGCCTGACGTCATATTTATGGGGATTACTGAATACTATGATAACCGGAAAGCGGTTGTGACCGCTTCTTTTGATGACTGGCAGAACAACAGTGACGGGAATTTTATCACCGCCTGCAATAAATTTCAGGAAAGACAGCTGTGGGCAAGTGCAGGAATTATTACAGGCGATCTTCTTGAAGAGACCTGGACGCATATTCAGGATCAGATCGACGATGGATTCATCGAACCGGTTTCGCATTCACAAAACCATCTGGGGGACCCGCTTTTTTGTCTGAACGCGACCGTTGAAGTCGGGCAGTCATCTGTCATGATCAAAGACAACCTCATGTTGCCTGTTTTCAATCAAAACGGCAGTCACGAATATGTCTATGCCTATCTTCTTCCATTTGGCCTGATCTGCAATCAGACGCTTATGGCCATGATGAGCAGCACCTATCTTGTGAGCCGGAACAGCAATTCCAGTGTCACCGGTTTTTCCCCATGGCGAAGTGACTACAATATCTATGCGCCTGCCGGCTTCACCATTCGCATGGGGTATGATACCGAAGAAGATAAAAATATATTGAATCATACGTTTGACAGTGTATATGATACAGGCGGCATTTATCATCTGAACCTTCACCCATGGGCACTTGGCGATGCCGAATGGGTATCTTACGGGGATGCACATCTGGATCATATAAAGGACAAGAAGGATATCTGGTATGTATCTTTCGGACACCTGTATCTGTATCATTTTATGAAAGAAAAAGAGTTGGTTACAGTAATAACTGCGGAACAGTGATGGCATGCGATAACGCGGTGACGCTGGATGCGGTGGCCACCCATTTTGGGGGTTGACACCGGAAGACATACCGCTGGTTGACATGGCCGGAAAGTATGGACTGGGCGAAACCGACATAACAAACATATCCGCGAACGAACCGATTATCCCATTGACGGATTTTAATTTTCCAAATACATTTGTGCCCGGAATCAACGGTGTGCTGCTGAACCGGTTTCTTTCAAAACGGATCAACTGCCCGCCTGAAGTAGAGGAACAAAATAAGAGAGAAAAAATGAATACACCTAAACTGGGTCTGGCATTGGGGAGCGGCTCTGCAAGGGGATGGTCCCATATCGGCATTATCAGAGGTCTTGCAGAAATGGGCATCAAGCCGGACATCGTCTGCGGATGTTCTGCAGGCGCCCTGGTGGGGGGCATCTATGCGGCCGGATACATGGATGAATTGGAAACCTGGGCCAAAAAACTCGACTGGAAAGAAGTCTTCAGTTTGTTTGACATCAGACTGACGGGGGGCGGGGTGATCGTCGGCGACCGGCTGATCAATTTTTTTAAAAATTATGTGGGGGATCAAACGACCATTGAATCCTTGCCTTTGCCATACGCCTCTGTGGCAACCGTTCTTGAAACCGGAAGGGAAGTCTGGCTGAAGGAAGGCCTGCTTCTCGATGCCATCAGGGCATCCATGTCGTTTCCGGGAATCATGGAACCGGTTTTTATGGGAAGTAAATGGCTTATCGATGGCGGGCTGGTCAATCCCGTACCTGTCTCCATATGCAGGGCTATGGGTGCGGACATCATTATTGCCGTCAATCTGAACAGCGATATTGTGGGAAGGCATTTTGAAGATACCCATGATCCGGATGAAAAAGATGGCACAAGTATGGATGAAGAATCTTCACACAGCTTTGGCTCTAAGGTTCAAACAAGAATCCGGCATGGATTTGAATCTTTTATATCCCAGATAGGCAGTGGCTCGAAAAAAAACAAGACACCGGGTCTGTTTGAAGTTATCGCCGGAACCGTCAATATCATGCAGGACCGAATTACCAGAAGCCGGATGGCCGGTGATCCGCCGGATATTATACTGGAGCCCCGTCTTCGACATCTGGGGCTGCTTGAATTCTACAGGGCCCAGGAAGCCATCGATGAGGGCTTTAAATGCATTTCACGCATGAAAGAGTCTATTAATCATCTGATCATACCAAAGTTGAAAAAAGAAAAAGGAGATATAAAATGACACGACAATTCACTTTGGTTTTCCGTATACATATATGCATCCTTCTCAAACACGCATGAAGAATTTAATACTGGCTGACCGCTTTTTCCTGTTTCAATCTTTCACTGATGTCGAGGTAGGTGTAATACGCCTTCCGCTTGTCATCGAACGGATCCCGTAAGTACTCCCTGACGTTTGACAGGGGGAATTTGCCTTTCTTTACCGCGTAATAGAGTTTGTTCCCCAGTATGTATCCAAGCTGTGTGCTGAATATGGTGGGTGTAGAGGATTTGCTTTCATAGATGGATTGAAATTTTTCCTGAAATGCCAGTTGATCTGTTGTCTGCCTTTCAAGGTAAAAGTGTTGAAGAATATATTTGGCGGTTTGAGGAATCACCGGATCAAGCTTCAGATATTCTCCCCGTTTGATCTGACCTAACAGGATGCGGATGGAATTTTCAGAATGGGATTTCCGTTTTTCATTGATGAATTTGCTGCCGAAAAATCCAAGGCATTCGGTGATCACATTTTTATAAAACCGGTCAAACGCATCGGATGATTTTTTCAGAGGGCCTCTTAATACTGCATTGACAAAATGGCTTGCTTCCTCTGCTGCCATATTGATATTTGAATTGGGGAGATAGATCAGGTACCGGGGCTCACCATCCTTTTCATATTCGAGCAGGAACGCCTCGCCTTTTATGATTTTTTCCTTGATCAGCCGGATTTTGCCTTTGATCCCCTTTATGGTGTGGATATGATCAATAAAGTGATAATCATCAGCATAATGTATGGACAAGACCTCTATGATATTTTGAGGCAGATCAAACTCAAGGATAGAGGCTATGGAAACAATTATCTCCTGAATGGTGATTCCCTGACCTTCCACCCCTTCGGTTTCCCATTCCCGTTTTACCGGATAATAAGCGTCTTCTGAAAACTCAAGCCAGTTCAGGTAGGACTGGATTTTGTTCGCCGGCATGGTATTCATGACACAATAGCTGTTTTCGTTTATTTTCAGCACATCTGCTTCCTCCCGGTCTTCTTTGCAGAGTTTCCAGTAGAGATTTTCAGCATTCTGGTAAATGATGAGATGCCTTACCGGATTGTCCAGGAGTTTCAGAAGGTCATTGACTTCTTTGGGAAGATGGTTGGGGGAAATGTGAAAATCGCCGTCAATGACATAGGCCAGTTTTTCCGGGTATCTCAAAAGGGTTTTAACAATCACTCTGGCCGCATATTGGTCCCTGTTTCTGATGCTTTTTAATCCTTCACCATGCTCCGAGTTAATACCAATAACAGGAATGCAGCGCTCCTTGCAGAAATAGAGAATCGAACTCCAGCTCTGCCAACTGAAAGGCCATTTCCTGCCATAGTCTATTTTCCGGATAAAATCGTTTTCCGTCAGATTGCCTTTCAGAAAATCATCCACATATTTCTGATCTGCAGCGTGAAACATTTCCATGAGGAGGATGATATCCCGCTTTTCATGAATGTCTCTTAAAATTCTCAATGTCAGTCGCTGGGATTGCCTTAACGTGTGATAATCCCCCTGATAAACCAGATCGGATGCAATTACTTTTTTGACCAGCTCGTTTTTGTTTGAAATTTCTTCATAGGTTTTAAGATAGCTCAAGTATTCATTTTCATATTTAATGAGAGACGGGTTATACGAAAGGTTTTCCCGCACGTGTTTCAGGTTGCGCCAGTAATTTTTTTTTTGAAACCGGATAAGCTGATCTCTGAATCTGGACATGGCAGCGGTCACCTTTTTAGAATTATAAGGAACATTCTCAAGTCAATTAAAGAACGTGTTTTCAGTTGTAAATAAAGATTCAACTTGACTCCACGATATAAGACCATATATACCAATCAGATAAAAAATGCAAATAATACTGAAAAAACATCTGGTTAGCTTGATTCATGTCCATATGGGGATTGACATTTGGACATCGCGTGCCGATTATTTTGTTTTGTATTGGGGGTTCCAGGCGGTATTTTTAGAAAGACTCCTCGCTTGCTTTTAAAAATTATGGCAATAAGGAAAATCAAATGAGCGTTGTTTCCCCGGAAAATTTACAAAAAGGGTGTGGCAATATTTTTAAATCACGGGAAGCTGAACTGGAGCATGAGCTTAAAAGACTTCAGCAGACAAACAGAATTTTAAGAGAGCTTATTGCAAGAACGCATCTGGCCTATATTGAACTTGATTTGGACCACAAAATTACGGAATGGAGCGGACATGCAGAAGTGATTTTTGGATACCGGAGAGAACAGATGTGTGGCCGCCTGCTGACAGATCTTGTTTCCGCCAGGGAAAACAAGGACGAACTGGTTCAGTTCCTTTCTGATATTTTATACAATGCAAAAAGAAAATTAAGAACGATTTCAATGATTAACATGGAAGGTGACGAGTTGTTCTGCGATTTCTACTATACGCCGGTTCTCAATGAATCGGGCATGCCTTCCGGTATTTCATTTGCGGTTCAGGATGTAACAACCATCCGTGAGACCAGGGAAACATTAAAGCGGGTGGAAAAAGATCTGAATGATATTTTTGGCAATGCCCCCATTGGTATTTATCAGGCCAATTCAGAAGGGCGGTTTATTACCGCCAATCCTGAACTGGCATGGATGCTGGGTTATGAAACCGCAGATGTTCTGGTCGAAAAAATGACGGATATTGCATCCCAGATGTTTGCAAACGAAGACAAGGCCGAAGAGTTCTTTTTTTCCCTGTTTGAAGCAGAACAGCTGAACCGATTCCGAAGCGAGCTTAAGAGAAAAGATGGGTCCACGTTCTGGGCGCTTTCCTATGCCCATATCACCAGAAACGATTCCGGACGCATCAGTGGGTTTTACGGATTTGCCATTGATATTTCAAATACGGTTCGCACGGAAATCAAACTTCAGCAGATGAATGAAGAGTTGAAAAAGATTTCTATCATGGACGGGTTGACCCAGATCGCCAACCGTCGGCGGTTTGATGAAATATTGGATAGTGAATGGAAACGGTTGCGGCGGGAAAAAAATAATCTGGCACTGATTTTGTGTGACATTGATTTTTTTAAAAATTTTAACGATACCTATGGTCACAAGACAGGCGATGAATGTCTTCAGGTCGTGGCCAAGGCAATCGAAACCAGCGTAAAACGGCCGTCTGATCTGGTCGCCCGGTATGGTGGAGAAGAATTCGTTATTATTTTGCCAAATACAAACGTGGCGGGAGCTTTTCATGTGGCTGAAATCATAAGAAAGGCAGTCAGGAATCTTTCTATCCCCCATGGTGAATCCAAAACCGACAGGGTTGTGACGTTGAGCCTCGGTGTTGCCGGAGTGGTACCGGATGACCAGCAAACACAAAAAGATCTGATTAATCTGGCTGACAAGGCATTATACGAAGCCAAGGCCCGAGGCCGGAACCAGTCGGTGATGAGCCATCCGTAATCGGTGTCAGTACCTGGCTTTTATAGCCGATGTGGCAAGAACGTCGGCTCTTTCGTTTTCTTCAATCCCGGCATGGCCTTCGACTTTGATCAGCCTGATATCCTTAAACTCATCCATCAGATGTTTGATTGAACCGATGAGTTCCTGATTGGCTTTGGCCTTCCAGCTTTTTGTGAGAACACCTATGGCATAGCTGCTGTCTGTAAAGATCCTTACCGGCAGATTTTTTTTCCTGATTTCGGTAAGCGCTGTCCGGATGGCCTCGAGTTCTGCAATATTGTTGGTGCCGATGCCAATATATCTGGAAATTTCCTTTTGATGTTCCCCGTACTTTAAGAGAACGCCAATGCCTGCTGGCCCGGGATTTCCTGAGGAGGCCCCGTCTGTATAAACAATAATCGTATTATCGGGAAATTTTTTTTCCGTTGGAGCGGATGCGGACGAAGGTTTTGGCGGCACCGCCTTTGGACCGGCTTTTTTTGCAGCGTTACCGGCAGCACAATCCGGATGGTTTTCCGGTTTCAGGGCTGTTTCAAAAACCAGGTATTCATGGGATTGATTTTTCTGATATTTGATCAGCACCTTGCCCTCTTTTAAAATATAATTCCCGCTTTTGTCTACCAAAGCCCATACTTTATTGTTTTTAAAGCACAATCGCTTCCAGTCTGAATCATTTTCCGGCATCGAAAGTCTCCCTTATGATTATGGCTCTATTCGTAAAGATGATAAGCGGCGCTTTTTGATCGGAAGCGGTCGATATCCGGTTTAAATGATGCAAAAATGTCTTCAAGTGGGATCATGGTTTCAATTTTTTCCCTGATATGTTGATCGCCTATGATCAGATCAACGGGAAGTTTTTCGTATTCATATTCATATGGCGGCGACTTCCATTTGAACGCATCTCCCGAACTCCTGATGATCGCCTGAAGAAGGGTCAGGGTGGTTTCATAGGCATTGTAAATTTCACTATCGGTGACATGAATCTGGAACCCCTGACATGCCTGACCGCTCCATTTGTTGGATGTGGGTTCAAAAACAACGGGTCTCAAAATTGCTCCTGGAAAAAGATTGCCGCCCAGAATTTTTGTGATTTCTTCTGTGTCAAGGAAGGGTGCACCGAACAGCAAAAAGGGCTGGGTGGTGCCTCTGCCTTCTGAAATATTGGTGCCTTCAAAAATGACTTGTCCGGGATAAACCAGCGCGGAACCGGGCGTGGGCAGATTGGGTGATGGGGGTACCCATGGAAGCCCAGTATCCTCATAATACATATTTCTTTTCCATCCGGAAAGGCGGATGACGTCAAGTTCGCAATCGATGCCGAATTCGCGGTTGATGAAAAGGGCCAGCTCTCCCATGGTCAGGCCATGCCGCATGGGAATGGGGTAGCGACCGACAAACGATGAAAAATCAGGATTCAGAAGATTACCCTCAATGGATATACCGTTTATGGGGTTTGGCCTGTCCAGGATGATGATTTTCCGTCCAAACTTTTTGGCTGTTTCAAGACAATACGATACGGTATAGATAAAGGTGTAAACCCTTGTGCCCACATCCATAAGATCAATTATAAGGGCATCGATCAAATCAAACATCTCTTTTTCAGGCACTCTGGTTTCTCCGTACAGGCTGAATACCGGGATATGGAGTGTCCGATCCGTTAAATGGCCGGATTCGATCATGTTATCCTGTTTTTCTGCAAAAAAACCGTGCTGAGGTGAAAAAAGAGCCTTTAATTGACCGGGAAAACGATTGTGTATCAGGTCTCTGGCATGTCTGAGACGGCTATCCACAGATGCCGGGTTGCATAACAGACCGATTTTTTTGTTTGCAAACTCTGGCTGCGATGAGGTGACAAAGTTTTCAAGTCCGGTTTTTACAGGTATCACAGATGACCTCTCCATTCATGATCGATTGATGTCCCATTATTGTCTTTATATTTTATCCCCTGATGATCGCAAATCCTTATTGACAATCCATCTGAAATATTTCAGTTTCAACGTATTTTTCGATTGCGGTCAATGTAAACATATTAAACGTTAAATGTCATTTTAATTTCAATGGGGCTGAACAATTTTTTTTGTTCACGTACCACACAGGTCTTTGAAGAAAGGGTGTCCATGAAAAAATTCCTGATTACAATCGACGGTCCTGCCGGATCCGGTAAAACAACTGTTAGCAAGCTTTTAGCTAAACGATTGAATTATAAATATATCGATACCGGTGCACTCTACCGGGGGGTTGCTTTTGAAACCTTTTCACAGGGAATAGACCCGGAGCTTGAAACAGATCTCGAAACGCTTTGCGATCGCATTGATCTGAAATTTGAAATCACAGAAAGTGGCTTGAGACTGTTTTCAAATGGAAAAGATATTTCAGATCAGATCCGAACACCCGAAATCTCGATGATGGCTTCACGTGTTTCTGCAAAACCCTGTGTGAGAGGATGCCTGCTTGGGCTTCAGAAAAAAATGGGGCAGGAAAAATGTGCGGTGTTTGAAGGTCGGGATATGGGGACAGTTGTGTTTCCGGATGCGGATGTGAAATTTTTTATGATGGCCTCAATCAAGGAAAGGGCTTTAAGGCGATTCAGGGAAATGGGGCCTGATAGTTCCCAGACATTAGAAGAAGTTGAGCAGGATATGATGAAAAGGGACGCCAACGACTCAAACCGTGATATTGCTCCTTTAAAACCAGCCCCGGATGCCATTAAAATTGATACGACCCATCTGGATATCGAAACTGTGGTCAATAAAATGGCTCAGCTTATCGAAGCAAAATAAAAAGCAAATTTAAATAAAAATATCATTGTCTTTTGGTGTACTGTCTGATAATAGTGACAAGTTATGCTACCCTGGTGAATCTGGGGACATAAAATACGTTTAGGGGGAACTAATATTAATGGAAAACACTGTAGTGAACGATGAAAAACAAAAATTGAAAAAAGGTGTCACATCAGACATAGACATCTTGCAAGATCAAAATGATGAGGATGTATCCAATGATGACTCCATAGATGGAGAAGTCGGCATGGATGAACTCATGCAACTTTATGATGAAAGTTTCCAGCGCTTTGGTGAAGGTGAACTTGTAAAAGGCAGAATTATTTCAGTCGATAAGGACTTTGTTCTTGTTGATGTCGGTTACAAGTCAGAAGGGCAGATTCCGATTGAGGAATTCCGTGAAGACGATGGCACAATCAATGTCAACATCGGTGACAAAGTCGAGGTCATGGTCGAAGTCTGGGACGAGGAGGAGGAAAGTGTCGTCCTGTCCAAGGAAAAAGCTGCAAAAATCAAAGTCTGGGAATCCATTAAAGAGATTCATGATGCAGATGGTATTGTGGAAGGTGAAATCACAAGCCGCGTAAAAGGTGGATTCTCTGTAGATGTCGGGCTTCAGGCATTTTTACCCGGCTCTCAGGCAGATTTGAGACCTATCCGAAACCTTGATGAAATGGTCGGTAAAAAATACAAGTTCAAGGTATTGAAATACAACCGAAAACGAAGCAATATCGTTCTTTCAAGGCGCGCGATTCTCGAGCAGGAAAGAGAAGATACACGATCCGCTACACTTGCTGCCATGGAAGAAGGAAAAGTCATGGAAGGCATCGTCAAAAATATCACGGAATATGGCGTATTCGCCGATCTGGGTGGTGTTGACGGTCTCCTTCATATCACAGATATTTCCTGGGGACGTGTTAAACACCCATCCGAGATGTTCTCTGTGGGAGACAAAATCACGGTGAAGATCCTTTCCTATGATCTTCAAAATGAAAGAGTTTCACTGGGTATGAAACAATTGACTCCGGATCCGTGGTCTATTGCCACAGAAAAATATCCTGTGGGTTCCCATGTTTCCGGAAAAGTGGTCAGCCTGACCGATTATGGTGCCTTTGTCGAATTGGAAGAAGGTATTGAAGGTTTGATTCACGTATCTGAAATGTCCTGGACAAGAAAAGTTCGCCATCCATCCAAAATTGTATCTGTGGGTGAGGTGGTTGATGCGGTTGTCCTTGATCTCAAACCGGAAAACAGGCGCATTTCTCTTGGTATGAAACAGATTGTGGATAATCCATGGGAAGTCATCAGTGAAAAATATCCGATCGGTACGGTAATAGAGGGTAAAATTAAAAATATTACGGACTTTGGTCTGTTTATCGGTATTGATGACGATATAGACGGTCTGGTTCATATTTCTGATATTTCCTGGACCAAACGGATCAAACACCCTTCAGAAGTTTACAAGAAAGGGGATACGGTTCAGGCTGTTGTCCTGGATATTGACAAGGACAGTGAACGATTCTCACTCGGTATCAAACAAATTCATCCGGATCCATGGAAAAGTGTTGCCGAACGGTATGCTCCCGGAAAAGAGATAACAGGCAATATTACCAATATAACCGATTTCGGTGTTTTTGTTGAGCTTGAAGAAGGCATTGAGGGATTGATTCATGTCTCGGAAATCAGCAAAGAAAAAATTAAAACGCCTGTCGGCATGTACAATATTGGTGATGCCATTACCGCAAAGGTAATGAATATCAACAGTGATGAGCGCAGAATCGGTCTCTCGATCAAACGTCTGGATATGGATGATGACAAGGCGATTCTTGCAGAATATGTCAACAAGATGGGACCTGCAACATCATCATTCGGTGAAATCCTAAGAGAAAACCTTCAGGACAAGATCAAGGAAGATCAGGAAGAATAGGAAAGATGCATAATGAAGTTCATTATCTTCTTTTTTATAAATGGCATTATAAAGAGTCAGCAGTGTTAAACGTTATCACAAAGCATTTTTTCATTGCTGGCTCTTCTTTTAAACTCCCCTAAAAAATATTGAGACAATCCCCATGTTTTCTAGAAGACATCCTTATCTTTTTTTTATGCTTGTTTCACTCTCCATTTGCGCTGTATCGGTGACCCTGATATCCCTTCTCTTCACGTTCGGGTCAAAAGGTGCAGACTATGAGGTTTATAATGGCGTACCCGGTGAGAGGGTCGGGGTCGTGGAACTGATCGGCGTTATTTCCGATGCCAAAAAAGTCATCCGGGATATTAAAACATTCAGGGAAGACAAGGCCGTTAAAGCCATTGTTTTAAGAATCGACTCCCCTGGGGGAGGTGTCGGCCCTTCCCAGGAGATATACAGGGAAATCGAAAAAACAAAAGAGATGAAAAAAATCATTATCGCTTCCATGGGATCTGTGGCAGCCTCTGGCGGATACTATGCCGCATCGGCCACCGACGGTATTATGGCCAATCCAGGAACCATTACGGGAAGTATTGGTGTGATCATGGGGTATACCAATTTCAAGGAGATTTTTGAAAAAATAGGACTTCTTCCTGTGGTGATCAAAAGTGGCGAATTCAAGGATATGGGATCTCCTGTAAGAGACATGACGGAAAAGGAAAAACAGATTCTTCAGGGATTTGTGGATAAGGTTCATCAGCAGTTTGTCAATGACGTGGCCAAGGGAAGAAATATGGACCTGGTAAAAATGGGTGAACTCGCAGATGGCCGTATCTATTCAGGTGAAGAAGCCCTTGAGCTGGGTCTGATAGACCGGATGGGCAACCTTGAAGACGCCATCGAATGGGCCGGCCGGCTGGGTGGCATCGAGGGAGACGTATCTGCCGTATATATTAAGGAAAACAAACTGTCCTTGCTGCGATATTTGTCAGATTCATCCCTGGATGAAATGATGAATCATTTTATCGGAAACAGTATCTATGCAGACTACAGGTATGATCCATCCCGATAGCCGTCATATGTTTCAGTCCGGCGAGATAACCGTAATCGTCGGTCCCACAGACAGGTGAAGCGGGGTTTCGGTCATATAGAGATCCCCGTCAATCATCCATTGAAATTTCCCTTCCGGTTCAACAATAACTTCTTCTGCAATCCCGTTATGCTGAAACTCCGGGTGCGATATGCTTTTTCCCAGCCACAATGCCGGCACCTTGGGCAAGAGTTGAAACGGTTTTATAGTTGATGCGATAAAGTGAAAGTGTCCGGGTTTTTCATAAGCCCGGGGAGTAGGGGTAAAACCCAAACCCAATTCTGTAATCGTGCATCCCAGGATGAACATAAACGATTCCTGTTCAACTTGCGCGCCATCAATTGTCACCTTAAATCTGGTCTGGTTGAAGAGGTCCGTTGCAAAGCGGGTTCGGAAAATGGTGCTCAGAATAATTCGTGTGACCATTTTCGCAGCCTCAACCGGACCGGGATTTCCGCTTGAGTAGTAGGTGTTCAAGAAATTGGAAACCACACCGGCGCCGGTCATAAACCCATACTTGTCATTCACTTTCATCAAATGCTGATGGATTTCTCTGAATGCCTGGCCGGTTTGATAGTGCAAAACCGTTTTTGAAAGAATATCTGCGGATTTTCCTTTGAACTTGACAGAGTTGGTAAAGGTATTCATGGTGCCACTTCTGAGGGCCATAAACCGGGGAAGAGGGGCGTCCCCATAATGAGTGATGACGTTTGAAAGAACCCGATGAATTGTTCCATCACCGCCACTTATGGCAATGAGATCAAATTTATTTTCCTTGAATTCAAGAACGGCCTGAGTGAGTTCTTCTTCAGTTTTTGTTTCTCTTACAATGCCGCATCCATTTAATATATCTTCTAATTTTAAAAGCTTATTATGATTTTTCCGGTTTTTCCCCGCCCGGGGATTAAAGATCACGCCAATGCCGCTCATCCCTTTTCCTTTATATTGTAGCGATTTCCAGATTGAAAGACGGATAGTTAAATATCATACTCTATCGAGAGTTGTATAGCGAAAAGGTGGTTTTCCCTGAATGTATCATCGCGCCTGCCCCCCGGATTCGATCATTTCCTTGAACCATATGGCACTGTATTTCAGGGTTCTTTTCAAAGTCTTAAAATCAACATGAATCAATCCGAATCGTTTTTGATACCCTTCCTCCCATTCAAAACCATCCAACAGGCTTCTCGCAAAGAAACCCTTGACCGGGGCCCCCTGATGCATCGATTGTTTCAGGTTGTCAAGATAGGCCTTATAAAAATCAATTCGGAGGGAATCATTGATCTCTCCATCTTTATTGATGTCATTCAGGGCACACCCGTTTTCAGTGATATAGATAACCGGGTTTTTCCACTGGTTTTTGAATCGAAGAATGCTTTCACACATGACCTCCGGATATACTTCCCATCCGTTTTCGGTATACCGGCTTCCTTTTACACGATAGTGGGGATCAATGGCTGCCTGAAATTTGGGTACCGAGGTATCATGACGGGCAAAGAGCCTTGTATAAATATTTAGCCCCACAAAATCTATTGGCTGTGAAATAACCGTCATATCCTTTTCATCTGTCTCAATCAAAGGGGCGATTGTTGCAAGAAGTTCAGAAGGGTATCTGCCCAGCAGCACAGGTTCTACCCACCATCTGTTAATAAAGCAATCTGTTATCCGGGCTGCTTCTTGGTCTTTTTCCGTATCTGTGGCAGGATAAATGGGAGGTGCCTGAAAGGCCAGTCCAACGGCTGCGTGGCTCGCTTCTGACCGGATAGCCGAGACGGCGTGTCCATGGGCAAGATTGATGGTGTGAGACATTTCCATAAAACATGCCGGATCCTTGATGCCAGGCGCATGGACACCCAGGATATACCCTAATGTGGAAAACATGCCCGGTTCATTAAGCGTGATATACATGTTAACTCTTTCCCCCAGAAGCCCTGAGACCATGGCCGTATATTCGCTGAACCGGAATGCGGTGTCTCTGTTTCTCCATCCCCCCTTGTCTTCAACCGCCTGGGGCATATCCCAGTGATAAAGTGTCGCAACAGGTTTTATGCCCTGAGAGAGGAGGCGGTCTGTCATTTTTTTGTAAAAATCAATGCCATCCTGATTGACCTTCCCTTTTCCAGAAGGCAGAATGCGAGACCATGATATGGAAAAACGAAAGGCATTCAGGTTAAGGGTTTTCATGAGAGAAATATCATCCCTGAACATCTGATAGAAATTGCAGGTCACGTCACCGTTTGTGCCATCCTTTATAGTGCCGGGTTTCCTGCAGAATCGATCCCATATGGATTCTCCTTTGCCACCACCACCAGCGGCGCCTTCCACCTGATAGGCTGATGTGGATCCTCCCCAGAGGAAGTCTTTTGTAAACGGTATGACAGTCATGTGTTTTTTTCCTCCGTCCAAATAAGGGTTAATCAGTCATACCGTCTACCCAGTCCTGAAGAATATCCAGAGACATATAACCTGAGTTTCTGGCGACTTCTGCATTGTTATCGTAAAAAATAAGAGTCGGCACACTGAAGATACTGTTCTTTTCAACTTCAGCCGGATAAGAATCGATATCTTTTCTGACAACGGATATATCCGGGTTACTGTCTTCAAATTTATCCAGAACAGGAGCAAATTGAGAACAATATCCGCACCAGGTTGCATAATATTCAACTATCGTATAGCTGGATGCCGTGGATTGAACGCTGCCGGACGGATTACCGGAATTATCCATGGTTTCTTCCTGTGAGCCGCAACTCAGCATGGCCATGGTGATGAACATTGAGATCATTATTTTCCGCATGGCGTGTCCTTATCAATAATTGGATTTCACGGATATACCGGCAACCCTGTATGCCTGTCGAAATTTTCGACAAGCTTCATTTTATTTCATAATCCTAAATGGGATGATCTGGAAATAAAATTTAACATAATTGAATTATAATGCAATATTCATTTTTACGATGATCCGGAATGCTATTTGCCTGACTGAACCCCTGGGTTTGTCTGGTCAATCGTAAGAAAAACATTAAAAGAGGATACTTGACTTTTCCTATTTTTCTTGAATATCATACAAGCCAGCTCTGTGGTGTCTGGTTTATCTCATCACTCATGCTTCCCCCTTCATAAAAATAAAGCAGACAAAAAATTTGGAGAATATGATGAAGTCTGAACGAGTTATTGACAGTATTCTTAAAAACCGTATTTTTTATCTTGTCATTCTGTTTTTGATTACGACTGGTTTTTTTCTTTGCCTGACCGGTATTTCGATTAATGGGAAAAGGATATTGCCAGGATTAAGAATAGATAACTCCATGGAGGTTTGGGTCAATGAAACAGACCCTGCTTACCAAAGTTACCTGAAATTTAATGAACAGTTTGGAGATGACGATTTTGTGATCATTGCCTTTAAGTCAAAGGATATTTTTACGCCTTCCATCCTTCATAAAATTTCAGACCTGACTGAAAAACTGAAAACACTTCCCTATATTCTTCAAGTGATTTCACTTACAAATACAGAAAATGTTGCCAGTGAAAATGACGAAATCGTTTTTAATGAGTTGATGCCTGAAATCCCTGAAACTGACCAGGAAATCAGAGCAATCAAGGAGATTGCCATCAATAGCCCCCTGTTTCGGGACAATCTGATTTCAGCTGATGGAACGGTTACAGCCATTATTTTAAAAGTTAAAAAACAGGAAAAAGGCAAAAACTATCAGCGGGAGCTTACTGATAAACTTTTTAAACTTCTTTCAGAAGAAAGTGAAAATGGCAAATACTCGTTCCATGCGGCAGGAGTATCTATTTTAATAGGTCTTGAGGATAAAGCAAGTACAGATGATGCGGTATGGGAATACAGCCTGTCAACATTTATAGTTGTATTCCTTTTGTATTTGATCCATGGACGATTCATCTATATCTTCATTTCTTTTTCTGTGATCATCATGGCATGCATCTGGACCCATGGATTGCTGCCCCTCTTTGGCTCCACGTTTAATATGGTGAATGCCATTCTCGCTACATTGATTCTTGTCATCGGCATTGCAGATACCATTCATTTTATAGCTGAATATAAAGCGCAGTATGAGAAGACAGGCGATTCCCCAAGGGCTTCCAAAAGAGCATGGCTGGTGGTGTTCATCCCCTGCCTGTTTACAAGCCTTACCACTGCAGTAGGCTTTGCTTCCATGACAGTTTCCAATATGAAAGTGATTCAGGAGTTTGGCATTTATGCTTCAATCGCCATGTTCTTTACGTTTATCATCAATATGATACTAGTACCTATTATATTGAGCCGGGTGAAGAGAAAGGCACCAGACGGAAAAAGACGAAGAGGCAACAAAGTGCTGGAAATATTTTTGGATTGGGTAGCCAAAATCAACAAAAAACATGTGAAAATCAATCTTGTCATCGCAGGACTCGTTTTTCTGGTGTCTCTTTCCGGACTTGTTAAAATTGAGGTCAATACCCATGAACTGCAGTATTTCAGAAAAGATCATCCCATTCGCGTGAGCACGGAATTTATTGAAAATAATTTAACCGGCACAACAGCATTCGAAATCATGCTGACCGGTGAAGCAGGTATATTCAAGGAACCGGAACAGCTTCAAAAAATGGAAGCACTTCAGGCATACGTGACGTCTGTTTCCCAAATTCAAAAGACAATTTCCATGATTGATTTTATTAAAGAGATGAATAAAGTTTTTCAGAATAACGATGCCGCTTATTATACGATCCCAAAAGAGAAATTAATGATAGAAGATTTGCTTTTTCTGGGTGAGGGAAGTGAAGAACTAGAATTTTATGTGGATACCATGGATTATTCGGCAGCGAGAATTCATGGCCGGTTGAATTATGTCGACAGCAATACCCTGAAGGCCATCACGCAGGACATAGAAGCGAAAATCAGGGAACTCTATTCTTCCGGACCAGTCAAGGCCGAAGTATCTGGCATTATTCCCATTTATATTAACATGATTGATTATCTTATTGACAGCCAGGTCAAGGGATTCAGCATTGCCTTGTTATCTATCCTTTTCATGTTGGCGCTTCTTGTCCGTTCTGTGAAATTGGCTCTTCTTGCCATGATTCCAAATATTATCCCGGTATTTTTAACCTTTGGCCTCATGGGATGGATAGGTATCAACCTTGATCTGGGAACGGTTCTCATTGCATCAATAGCTATCGGTCTTGCCGTGGATGATACGATTCATTTACTTTCCCGGTTCAGATATCTTTTTAACAAGTACCGGAATTATGAACGCGCTATTGATGAGACCATAAAGACAGTAGGCGCTCCTGTGACCATTACCTCTGTCGTGTTGTTCTTTGGTTTTGGTGTTGCTGTGGTGTCAACATTTAAACCCATTGCATACTTTGGACTTTTATCCGCAATCACGATGATTTCTGCATTGTTAGGGGATCTTTTTGTACTTCCGGCACTCATCAAGGTTTTTAAGCCATTTGGTGCTGAAAAAATAAGCCCGGAAAATAGGGGTGTCTTGGCGCCTGAATATCAAAAAGCCACAGAAAACTAGCGGTTGAATGATCGGGAGAAGCCTGTTTCAGGTTAGCGTATTATTTTTTTTAGGGGAAGCCCTTATGACCAAACCAGGCCCCGAAGACGATGGGGCCTGGTTTGATGACCTGACAGCAGAAGGTAAAGGGCAGGGTAGCAGACTATCAGGATTGTGTGTCTTCTTCAGGTGCAGGCGTTTTTTGTTCTATATGCGTTGCTTTGTCAGTTGACGCGTCCTCGTCATTCTGATCTGCCGAAAGTGACTCATCTGCGACAGGCGATTCATCTAAGGATTCCTGGGTTTGAATCCCTTTTTCGGTGGTGTCTGTTAAGGCTTTTTCAGCCGCGAAAGATATGCCACATAAAAGAAAACATCCGGTCATTATGACAACTACCAATTTTTTTATCATCATTCATCTCCTTAAGTTAATAAATAATTTTCACCAGTATCGGTGCAATCCCTCAATTTGGGACTATATAAAAGCAAATAAGATACCAAAAATGAATATATCGCATAATATTTTGAAAATATTATATATTATTGATGTTTTTAGAATATATGGTGAGCGTTGATGCAGGAAATATCCTTCAGTGAATTTTCATGACAATCCACTTTCAAATTCGTTTACTTAAAATAATCAATATGATTCATTGTATGTATGATATTCTCTTCATAAATAGAAACAGAAACCATCAAAATTCTTGAGATGTCATAAAATTCAGCTTGTTTTCAGCAAGAAGCAGGCTGTTTTCTCCATATGAAATTACATAGGCTCAAAGTCCGGAAATTCGATAATATTCATGATGCCAAATAGATTGATGGTCGAATATCCAAACGACCCGTCCGTCAGTTTGGTTACTGTGGATCGATAGGTCTGATTCATGTCATAATAGATAAGCTCATCCGTATCTTCATTATATCCGATCGTCAGCACAAAATGATCTATGGCCGCAATCGGGGTATAATCCGGCAGATATTTCAGGCTGAACATCACGGGAATTCCCTGCTGGACCCTTTCTACCACTTTTTCCCTCAATACGTCCTCGTAGGTTTCTGTATTGCAGGAAAGACGTTCATCCAGGCACCTCACCGTGATATTGTTGTGGTTGATATCATAATGGTTCAATACGGGCGTAATTTCCATGACGGTCAGCCCGAATCCGGGAAGGTGAAGTTTCCCGGTTTTATTGACTTCCGCCATGGTCACATCAAATCCGTTTGCATGAATCATTGCCCATAGGCAGGTGTCGATACATACTCCGTCAACAGTGGAAGGGTAGCTTTCAGGAGGCGTGATGCCGGGAATGACCTGATCGGATGCACGGAAGAACTGGTCCGTAACCTCGATTTCCAAAGTGTCCTTGATATCATCTGTTCCTCCGACGATGGTCGCGCATCCGGGATGATCCGCCACTGCGAATTTCGTAAACAGCGCATTGTCTTTGATGTGCGCGATATCTGTGTCAAGACTTTCCCAATGGATAAGATCGGTTGCGATTTCCTCTTTTCCGCTCTTATAGGTTGCCACAGCCATTATCCGCATTTTGCCCCCTGTCTTTACAACATTCGAGCCGCAAGGTGTCATGACGGATATGGATTCGATAAGGCTATCCAGCAGCTTGAAATTGATCCACTGGCTCATGACCGGATAAATCACATACTGGTCCTTGGGCGTGAACAGACATCCTTCTTTTTCAGGTATGATGGTATAAGTGCCGGCAGGGATATTCTTGAAGCTATATTTGCCGTTTTCATCTGTCTGGGTGGTTTGGGTAAGCTTGTCGCCTTGAAGCGTCACTATGACGCCTTCCATGCGGGTATCACCGTTTTTTACTGTCCCTTGCAGGTCACAGCCGATAAAAATGATTACAGATATGAGCAGTATAAAAAAACACCATTTGCGCAGCATAGAGCTCCCCCCGTCTTTTTTTCCAGGTTTGGCAGGAAACAGTTTATTAATGGTACTGAAAAATTTTATAGAATGTAACAGGTGGTTAGCACTGCATACGGTTTTCGTCAATACATTTTTCAATACATAAAATCAATTATTCAAAATGATGAATGAAAGATCGGGGAGAGCCCCCTTTTTTCCTTTTGGTTCATCCCTGGACTGCCATTGCCGCCTCCTGAAACGCTTCTGAAAATGTGGGATGCCCATGGATGACGCGTCCGATATCTTCTGCTGATGCACCGACTTCGATGGCCAGCACTGCTTCGGCGATCATGTCGGCTGCCCGGGCACCGATGATATGAACGCCTATCAGGCGGCCTGTTTTTTCATGGGCCAATACCTTGACCAGTCCTTCGGTTTCGCCCAGGCATCGGGCACGGCCGGTGCCTGAAAACGGAAATGTCCCTTTCCTGCAGGGTATATTCCTTTCTTTTACCTGTTCTTCGGTAAGCCCCACACTGGCTGCTTCCGGAAAGGTGTAGATAATTGAAGGAATCGCGTCATAGTTGACTTCACCTGAAAGCCCTGCCATGTTTTCCACGGCAGCCCGGCCTTCAGCCGATGCCTTATGTGCAAGCATGGGGCCTGGGATCAGATCGCCAATGGCATAAATATGTTTGACCGCAGTCCGGTAGAAGGGGTCCACATCAAGACCGCCTGATGCGTTTAATTGAAGACCTGCCCGATCGAGATTCAGGCCATCGGTCAGGGGCTTTCTTCCTACCGCTACCAGGAGTTTGTCGCAACGGATGGTTTCCTTCTCCATGCCATCTTTTGAAATCGTGACCAAGACCGTTTCTTTTTCAGCCTCTGCTTTCAGGACCTTTGTTTTAAGCTCGATTCCTATGCCTTGTTTTTTCAAGAGGCGAAGAAGTGTTCTGCTGATCTGACCGTCCATGACGCCTGCGATGCTGGGCAGCATTTCAAGGACAGTGACCTTTGAACCGAGCCTGCACCAGACGGACCCCAATTCCAGGCCGATGTATCCGCCACCCACCACCACCAGATGATCGGGTATTTTATCAAAGGAAAGCGCGTCTTTTGCGCTCACAATGGTTTTTCCATCAAAGGGCATGCTGTTGATTTCCAAAGGTTTGCTACCGGTGGCAAGAAGGATGTTTTTTGCCGTTAATATTTTTTTTTCAGACGATGCATGCCCATCTTCTTTAAGTAAGGTCACTTCCACGTCTTTCGGGTTCAACATGCTGGCCATACCACGGATGATGGTCACCTTGTGTCTTTCAAGGAGGCTTCTGACGTTTCCGGTCAATTGCTGAATGATTTCGTTTTTACGGTTCATCAGGGTGGAGAGATTCAGATCAATTTCTTTACATGAAATACCATGGGCAGATAATGACTCCTTTGCCAGGGCATAATATTCGCTGGAGTCCAAAAGGGCTTTGCTGGGGATACAACCGCTATTCAAACATACGCCGCCCAGCCGGTCGTTTTTATCCACACAAGCCACCTTCATGCCCAGCTGTGCTGCTTTTACTGCCGCCACATATCCGCCAGGTCCTGCACCTATAACGATCAGATCAAATTGATTGTCTTCGCTCATATCATATCTCCATCATGATTCTTGCCGGGTTTTCAATAAATTCCTTGATGCGCCGTAAAAAAACAACGGCACTCTGGCCATCCACAATGCGATGGTCGTAGCTCAAGGCCACATACATCATGGGCCGGATGACGATGTCATCATTGACGACCACCGGTCGTTTTTCCACTTTATGCATACCTAAAATACCGCTTTGAGGCATGTTGAGAATGGGGGTGCTCAAAAGAGAACCATACACGCCGCCATTGGTGATGGAAAAGGTACCGCCTTCCATGTCCGCAAGGGTCAGGCGGTTTGTTTTTATTTTTTTCACAAATTCGATAATCTCCGATTCCAGATCGGCAAAAGATTTCTGGTCTGCATGCCGGATTACCGGCACCACAAGCCCTTTTTCTCCGCCTATGGCAACGCCTATATGAAAGTAATGGTGGTAGATAATATCATCGCCAACTATTTTGGCATTTATTTCGGGACATTCCTTCAGCGCTGACACCACCGCTTTGATAAAAAAGGACATGAATCCCAGCCGGACCTTATTTTTCTTTTCAAACGTATCTTTGAACGCATTTCTGAGATCGGTGACCTGACACATATCGATTTCGTTAAATGTGGTCAGCATGGCCGTGTTCTGTTTGGCAGCGAGCAGATGAGCGGCAATGCGTTTCCGGATGGGTGTCATGGCTTTGCGTGTGATGGATTCTTCCCCATGGGGTTGCTGGCCGGGTTCTTTTTTCTCGCTTGCAGCAGGTTCAGGTTTGGCTTGATTCTTTTTCAATATTTCAGGGCTCAGAGATTCCAGATACAATATGACATCCCCCCGGGTGATCAATCCGTTTGGCCCGGTGCCGCGGATGTTTTCGATTTTGATTCCCTTTTCTGCCACGAGCCGCCGGACAGAGGGGAGAAGGGGGCGCTCTTCAAAAGGAGGGTGGATTTTTTCAGATGGCGTCTGCGGTTTCTCTTCGGTGACGATGGTCACTTTTTGTTGTGTTTGAGGAACGTCTTCGGCGATGGCGTCTTTTTGGCCTTTTGCTGCCGGGCTTGATTGCTCTCCTGTTTCTTTTTCCAGGGTGCCGGTATCCGTATCGATGGTACCCACGACCTGACCAATGGGTACGGTTTCCCCCTCCTGAATCAGTATGTGGAGGATGCCGCCGGCCTCTGCAGGAATTTCAAGCGTGACCTTGTCGGTTTCGATGACTAGAACCGTTTCGTCCGTTTTTACATAATCGCCTTCTTTTTTATACCATTCTGCAAGAATGACTTCCCGGATCGATTCTCCGACCTCGGGAATTTTAATTTCAACTGGCATATTTCCTCCTGTTAAGATCCTGAAATGGCGTCTTTGATAATCTTTTCCTGTTCCTTTTTAAATTCGGCCAAGTAACCGGTAGACGGACTGGGTGATGCCTTCCGGCCGATATATTCGAGGTCCATGGATAGGTATTTTTTGAAATTAAGAGCGATGAAATGCCACCCGCCCTGATTTTCAGGCTCTTCCTGGGCCCATATCCATGTCTTGCAGCGTTTATATTTCTGAACGATTTCTTCGATCTGTTTTAACGGGAACGGATACAATTGTTCGATCCGAACCAGCTGGATATGGTCAGCCTTTTTCGTGTCTTTTTCGTTTAACAGTTCATAATAGAGTTTCCCGCTGACAAAAACGACTTTTTTTGTGTTTTTGCCGGAGTTCAGGTCATCTATAACCGGTAAAAAATCACTTTCTGTGAAATCAGTGAGCTCAGATACAGCCATCGGATGGCGCAGCAGGCTTTTGGGCGTTAGGATAATTAGCGGTTTCAGAATTTTCCCAACAGTCTGCCTTCTCAGCAGATGAAAAATCTGGGCAGGTGTCGTGGGGTTTGAGACCTGAATATTATTGTCCGCACAAAGCTGAAGGAACCTTTCCAGGCGCGCGCTGGAATGTTCCGGGCCCATGCCCTCATACCCATGGGGCAGGAGTAACACCAGGCCACTTTTACTCTGCCATTTGGTTTCTCCGCTCACCACATATTGATCAAGGACGACCTGGGCATTGTTGACGAAATCACCGAACTGGGCTTCCCAAAGGGTCAGACAGTCGGGGCGGGTGATGGAATACCCGTATTCAAATCCCAGAACGCCGGCTTCTGACAGCGGACTGTTGATCGAATAAAAAATGCCCTGTTTGTTTCCTATGTTCGCAAGCGGGATAAGCGTGTCATCGGTTTCCGTATCAAAAAGCACACTGTGGCGATGGCTGAATGTCCCCCGTTGAGAGTCTTCCCCGCTTAACCGCACGGACACGCCCTGAGCCAGAATTGTGGCAAAAGCCAATGCTTCCCCATTGCCCCAGTCAATACCCGTACCTGTCTCAAAAGCTTCCAGACGCTTATCCAGAAGTTTTTCAAGCTTGGCATTGATGCGAAAACCCTCCGGTATATGATTGATTTTTCGGGCAAGGGATATCAGAAATGCTTTGTCCACAGCCGTGTGCACATCAGGTATATCCGTGAGATTTTTTGAAGCCGGCCGGGGGGAGGGGGCTGGTTTCTCCGTTTTTGTATTCGTAAAGGCCATATCCAGACATTCGTCGATATCCGAATTGATTTTGTCGATGTCTTCCGGTTTCAGAATGTTCTCATCGACGAGCTTGTTCCCGTATATCTGGTCGATGGACACTCGGCTCCGAATCCGTTCATACATGGCTGGCTGCGTAAAATAAGGTTCATCACCTTCATTGTGCCCATACAGGCGATAACACACGACATCGATGACCACATCTTTGGCGAATTTCATCCGGTAGTCCACGGCCAGATCGATTGTTTGCATCACCGCTTCCGGGTCCTCGCCGTGAACATGGAAGATGGGGACCATCTGGCTCTTGGCATTGTCCGTTGAGTATCGGGTCGAACGGGCATCCTGGGGAAGCGTGGTATATCCGATCTGGTTGTTCACAATGATGTGGATGGTACCGCCGGTTTTGTACCCGTCCAGCTGGGACATGTTCATGGTTTCCGTAACGATTCCCTGGCCCGCGAACGCGGCATCCCCGTGGAGGAGGACCGGCAAGATAAGAAAAGGGTTGTCAAGCTGTTTGATATCCTGGCGGGCTCTTGCCATGCCCTCAACCACCGGGTTGACCGATTCCAGATGGCTCGGATTGTTTGCCATGATGGCCTGGATTTGTTTTCCGTTTCGCGCGGTGAATGTCCCTTGAAATCCTTTGTGGTATTTCACGTCTCCGGTGCCGAACTCACCTTCCGGGTTGTACTGGCCTTCAAATTCCCGGAATATATCTTCATAGGATTTGTTGAGATTATTGACCTGGACATTCAGCCTGCCTCGGTGGGACATGCCCAGTACGATTTCCTGGCAGCCTTTGTCTACTGCATGGTTGAAAAGCCGGTCTATCAGGGGAATGATGACTTCAGACCCTTCCACGGAAAAACGCTTCTGCCCCAGATATTTTTTGTTGACATAGCTCTCGAACCGTTTGGCCTGACAAAGTTTGTTCAGAATACGGAGCTTTTCTTCGACTGGGATACCGGAACGGGTCTTTTGGGATTCCAGTCGGTTTTGAAGCCATTCCCGTTCATCCGGGTCCTGAAGATGCATATATTCCACACCCACGGAATGACAATAGGTCTCCTTCAGGTGGGTTAAAATATCTTTGAGTTTCATTTTCCGGTCAAAGGCCAGGCCTGGGGCGAAAAATTCCTTATCCAAATCGTCATGCGTCAGGTCAAACGCCTTAATATTCAATAGGGGATGGTCGGTCGGGCATGCTTCCAGCGGATCAAGGCACGCCAGCAGATGACCAAGGTCCCGATACCGGTAGATGAGTGCTTCCACCCGGGATTGTTTGACAGCCATTTTTGAAATATCAGGGGCAGATGCTATTCCTGTTCCGGAAAACCCCAGTTCAAAGCCCTGGAAAAAAAATTGCCAGTCTTTGTCCACCTGCTCGGGATTATCCTTCCATTTAAGGTATTGTGTCTCGATATATGTATCACTCCATGGGCCTTGATACGCCATATTGGACCCCCTTTATATAGAAATTGGAGACTTGAAACAAGAAACAAGGTTGAAATTAAAGCCGGTTTCCGGTTTCTTTTGCGGATGATGAAATTGTCATTAAATTATTACGTTTTTGTTTTGAATCGCTAAACATTTTGAATCGCACCCTGATCTTATCAAAGGATAGACAAAATATACTCATGGTCTTATAGTGTCATAAAATAAGGTTAAATTACAAGTACGGAATTTTAATACATCCGGATTTTTACCGATTTTATTATCAGCCTACCCAACAGAATGAAAGGAATGAACATGAACTATCGGGAAGAGACAGACAGTCTTGGAACCGTCCGTGTGCCGGAGCTTGCGTATTATGGTGCCCAGACCCTGCGTGCCATTGAAAATTTTCCAGTGAGTACCCTGAGATTTCCCTTTGTGTTTATTCATTCCCTGGCGCTGATCAAAAAATGTGCCGCAGAAGTAAATTCTAAACTGGGACTGATCGACCCGGAGAAAGCCAGAGCCATTATTGCAGCCTCCCTGGAGGTGATGGACGGTAAACATAATGATCAGTTTGACATAGACGTGTTCCAGACAGGATCAGGCACGTCCACCAACATGAACATGAACGAAGTGATTGCAACGCGTGCCAATGAAATTCTGACAGGGAAGAAAAAAACCAAATCGCCTGTCCATCCAAATGACGATGTGAACCGATGCCAGTCCAGTAACGATGTGATTCCTTCCGTAATTCACCTGGCTGCGTTCAGCCAAATCAAGGAAAAATTGATACCGGCTCTGACGATCCTTGATCAGGAACTCGAAAAAAAAGCAGTTCAGTTTGCAGCCATAAAAAAGATCGGTAGAACCCACCTTCAGGACGCGGTTGTCATGACTTTGGGACAGGAGTTTTCAGGCTATGCAACACAGGTCGGTCTGGCCATCAAAAGACTTGAAGGCGTATATGGGCGGCTTTCCAATCTCGCAATCGGCGGTACGGCCGTGGGCACCGGTCTGAATGCCCATCCTGAATTTGCAAGACAGGTGATTGCCATGATCGGCGATATCACGAATCTGCCGGTTGTGGAATCTGACAATCATTTTGAATCACAAGCCACATGCGATACAGCAGTGGAAACAAGTGGGATATTAAAAACAGTTGCCGTAGGTCTGATGAAGATTTCGAACGATATCAGATGGCTGGCTTCCGGTCCACGGTGCGGTCTGGGTGAAATCACCCTGCCTTCTCTCCAGCCCGGCTCTTCGATCATGCCTGGAAAAGTCAATCCGGTCATCCCTGAGGTGGTCATTCAGGTGGGTGCCCAGGTCATCGGAAATGATGCAACCATAACCATCGGCGGGCAGGGCGGGTATTTTGAATTGAACACCATGTTGCCTGTGATCGCATATAATCTTCTACAGTCCATTGATTTGTTGGCACACGCAGCAAAGCTCTTTTCCGAAAAATGCATTCGGGGAATCACCGCCAATAAAGAAAGATGTGAAAGAAATATCAAACAAAGTCTGGCCATTGTCACCAACCTGGTTCCTGATATCGGATATGATCAGGCGGTTTTAATCGCTAAAAAGGCCTATGAATCGGGAAAAACCATTGAAGAGGTTATCCTCGCGGGGAAAAAATTTTCAAAGGAAGATCTGTCCCGGATTTTATATGACAAAAAATAAGATGGATAGAGAAACTCAATCAGACTTGAAAATATCGATTACGAATACACCCTCATCCATTGGTATAAAGAAATATTACAAACCTAACTTCTCGATGCGGCAAGCCACATACCGGTGAAGGGGTGTCGCTGCTAATCGGTCGCGGTTGACATTTTTAGTTAGGCGGTTCACATTGATGCCATAGGCTTTGCCGTTCTGTACAAGTCCGAAACCGTGAGGAATGAGCACCTGCCCTTTTCTCGTTTCATCGCTTAATTCCGCCTCGATTGTTTCAGAACCAGCCTCCGTAACTATCCTGACGTTCTCACCATCGGCAATTAAGAGTGTTTTTGCGTCTTCAGGATTGATTGCGAGGGTGCAGGCACGTTTTCCCTTGAGCCACGACGGATCGCGCATAAGCGTATTGGCCACGTTTTTCGTGTGGCGTCCGGCATTGAGGATAAGGGGATATTCCGGCGAAGGGATAAGCGCTCTATTTTCCGACGCCGGGTTAATTTCCTTGAGCCATTCCTCGAGTTCGGGAATGTGAACATTAATTTTTTTGTTTTTAGTCCGGAGCTCCTTCATGTTGCCTTCAAGATCCAGTTTACCTATCCACATTCCCTCGGGATGTGCAAGCAGTTCTTGAAAAAGGTTTACGCTGAAGCGCACTTCCGGCGTGAGCGCCGCGAGAGGCATGAGACTGCGGCACTGAAATGCGGCGGTGAATGCGCGTAAAATCTTTTTCGGTTCTCGAAGTATCGACGCAAAAGAGGGCTTTTTGATCCCGGCGCGTGCGGCGCTTTTTCTCAAACCGTTCGGCATGGACATGAGCAGGCCGAAAAGGGTTGCCAGGTGTGCGGAATCGTATTTTTTACCAAGGGTCTCAGCCAGGATAAAAGGTGTAGTCTTAAGGGATTTAAACGCCCATTTGTCTTCCAGCTGTATCCAGAAGTCATCTTTGGCGAGCATGATAAGGAGTTTGAGTGGATTATTGCCTATAAAGGCGAGAAACGCAATGGCATAATCGAAGAGATCCTTGTCCTTGGCGGCCGCATCGGCAAGATATGCGGGGATTTCAGGTAAAATGCCCATCTCTCTGGCGATGCCGGTGAATATCTGCCCGCATTCTTTTCTTTCGCCTATTACAGATAGTACAGGCTGTCTTATTTGAAAATATATTTCAGGGTAGGTCCAGGGGAAAAAAGTTGTATCATAGCTTTCAAGTCCCGAGCGCGATGGAAGTACATAATGCGCAAGGGCTGCCGTCTCGGTCATCGCCAGTTCGATGACGACAAGGAGGTCGAGCTTGGCAAAAGCCTTTTCGTAGGCGGTAGTATCGGCATAGGAACGCAGAGGGTTGGCGCAGCTGTTGATGACCGCGCGAGGGCGTTTCGGATGCTCGCTCAGTATTTCCTCCGGGAGAACATTCGGCGGATGGAAGCCCGATATGGCGGGGAGGTCCGTGGTCTGCGTGCGCCAGGTCTTTGGATCACTATCATCCGTATGGGGTCCCAGAGGGACAACATTACCTGGAATGACATTGCCGCCGGGAACACACAGCCTGCCGCACAATGCCGATAGAATGATCACGAGATAGGAAACCACCGTGCTGTGGCGGTTCATGAGTATTCCGAGATCGGTGTGTACACACCATTTTCGGATGGACATTTCTCTGCACAGGTTTTTCGCGTCTTTGTAAGCCACTTCGCACAATTCAAGTGCGCCGTTTATGTCGAAGTTCGCAAACCACGCCTTGATTTGGTCGAATCCGGCCAGGTTCTCAGCAATGTAATCTTTCTTTTCCCATCCTTCGGCAAGTATGATAGCAATCATGGCCTTAAAGAGAAGCGCGTCTGTGCCAGGGCGCAGCGCAAGGTGTATATTGGCGATTTGCGCTGTTTCCGATTTACGCGGGTCAATGACGACAAGAAGCTTATCCGGATTTTTCGAGAACTCCCTGAGAACCAGCGGTGCGCGTGGCATCTGGTTACTTTCCATTCCGTTCCAGCCGACAGCTACCATCATATCTGAACGTTCCTCATCGGGGATAAGAAAGCGGTTCTGCCGCCCCATCATTTTGCCGCACACAAAGTAGTAGCCGGTGAGTTCCTGTCCAAGAGCGTTGTAATGGTAGCCCGAGCCGATCTTGTCCATGAGAACGGTGCCAAAGGCAGCATCTAAATGACATCCCTGGCCGCCGCCACCCATGTACGCATACGATTCCGGACCATGCGCAGCCACAATGGATTTCAGCTTTTCGGAGATTTCAGCAAAGGCGGTTTCCCACGAAATGCGGACAAACCCTTTTGACGTTTTCTTAAGAGGATACAGGAGCCGCCCTTCGTGATCATGGTGATAAGCCACATTTATCCCTTTGACGCACACATATCCCTGGCTGCGCGGATTGTCTTTGTCGCCCTTTACTTTGATGATTTTATTGTTCTCAATTTCAACTTCAAGACCACAGTTTTGCGCGCATAGTACGCAGCTGGTCTTTTTCCATTCTCCCATGTCATTTCCTCCCGGCAGTATAATGATTGCCAATTTTGTGAAATGTCTTTTTGCAGATGGCTTTTACATCTCGGCTACCCACCCTATACCCTGTGCTTCCATGGCAACTTCCATGCCCTTTAAGATTTGTTTCAATCTTGAATTATTATAACCGCTACTTTTGGAAATCCTGCCAATGTTTGAAAGACTATATGGCATTTTGATCACAACATCTGCTTCTTCTTGCGTATACAATTCCTTTAAAATCCCATAAAGTGTGTCATTAAAGGGCGTTCTAACTGTCAACCCATCAATTTTTTTCCCCAGATTATGATAGATATCTTTTCCAGCCATGTGTCCCATTGTGAACTCCTTTTGATGCGTTTGTATTGTATGCCACTTTATATGTTGACAGCGTATACATAAAGACTTATTTATGACAAAAAGCGCGCCAAATCGGTCATAATTTTATTTATGGAGTGTGAATGTGTTTCATATAACATTGCTTGCATACCCTAACTGCAGTATGTCCAGTATCTCGGGCGTCATCGACACTTTTACCGTTGCCAATCTTTGGTGCCAAATCGACAGCACGTCCAATGAAGAATGTGCCCCTTTATTCCATTGGGATATTGTGACGATAGACGGAAACCCTGTGCAAGGGGCCGGCCGAATCGAGATAAAACCACAACGTTCGATACACGATATTAAATCGACGGATTTCATCTTTATCCCCGGCTCACTGCCCCCGCTGGATTGTATTGGCAATGTGCCTGAAGAAATTTCAGCATGGATTCATGATTGGTACGCCAAAAAAGCCATGATCGGTACTGCATGTACAGGTGCATTTTTCCTGGCTGAAACCGGACTTCTCAACGATAAATTGGCAACCACAAACTGGATGTTTGTCAAAGATTTCGAGAAACGCTACCCTCGTGTTCATTTAAAATCGGAACAGATACTAACCGAAGACTCTGGTATACTTTGCTCGGGTGCGACGACCGCTTTTATAGACCTTTGCTATTATGTGATCGAAAAATTCGGCTCCGCTGAACTATCGGCCTGCTGCTCCAAAACGCTTTTGATTAGCCCGAACCGTCTCAGCCAGTTGCCTTACGCTATCTTTGATTTTCAGAAGGATCACACCGATAAGAAAGTACTCGAAGCCCAAATTCACATGGAAAAAAAATTCACCGAGACGATTTCGGTTGAAGAACTGGCATCGAATTTCGGCTTCAGCCCTCGCAATTTTAAACGGCGATTCAAAAATGCGACAGGTTATTCACCGCTGACTTATCTTCAAAAGATTCGAATAGAGTCGGCCAAACACAAATTGGAGTCCACCATGGAGAGTGTAGACGAAATTACCTATCAGGTGGGATACGAGAACAGTAACTCGTTCCGGAGACTATTTAAAAAGGTCACAGGTATCAGTCCAAGAGAATATCGAGACCGGTTCACACGGGTAATAAAACCCGAGTTATCGGTAAGTCACTAACCACAATATCTTCTTTTCCGATATTCACTCGGTGTCCTGCCGGTCCATTTTTTGAATGCGTGGTAAAAGTTTGCTGTATTGCTATATCCGATTTTTGCGGCAATTTCTTCTATAGAGATAGATGTGTTCGCCAGAAAGGATATAGCCTCATCTTTCTTTATATCATCTATAATCTGCTGATAGGATGTTTTTTCGGCGGTCAGTTTTCTTCTGAGTGTTCGGGATGACATGTTCAATCTGGAAGAGATCGTTTCAAGATCAAGGAATTCGCCTTTTGTCGATTTGATGTGGTGTTTGACAATATCTTTTACCGTATCCTGGTTTCTGTATTTCTTCACAAGTTCCTGACACTCTTTCTCGTATATGCTTTTCATTATCGGGTCTGACTTGGGCAAGGAATAGTCGAGGTACTTTTGATCAACTATAAATAACAAACGAGGGGCATTGAAATAAACAGGACAATGAAAAAAATGTGGATATAATGATCCGTAAGCAGGCTCAGGATAGTTGAAATGAACTTCTGTGGGATTAATAGGTGTGTTTGTCACATCCTCAAACATGCGTAGGATGGATACAAGTTCCCGTTCACAGACAAAAGGCAGCAGATCCATGCCCGCAAAGGTAAGGGCTTGATTGAATATTAAGTTTCATATTAGTGCCTGATTGCATATCAAATTGCAGTTGATGTCCGAAAATAACAATATGGTTGTCCTATTATAATATTGTCAATGATATTGAAATCAATCTATTATTGCCTGCAATAATCAACAAACGAAGAAATGAGAGTCTAATTTTAGGGGGGGGGGGAATGGATGATACCTGTTTCTGATAAAATTTTAATAGACCACCTGAAACGATCCAGCACGGATGAATTGACAGAATTATTTAAAACACTTTCAGCACTTTCCATTCATGAAATGGCGGGTGAATACCGGGGATACTATTTGGGTGCAGATGGACATCCCCTCTCAAACCTGATCTGGCATTTGGGGGCGAACCTGAATTTTTTCAGTGGGGTCTGGCAGGGGAAATCATTTAAACCGATTTCGGATATCGAAGGATATGGTTTCAACACCCTGAAAAAATCAGGAATGATTATTCGAAAATGGCCGATGAGAACGGGTGTCGGGCCGTCACGATATGATAGTAAAAGCGTCTTTGCCCTGAATTACAGGTATTATTACTCAGCTGCCGGTAAAATGCACATGCAGGATGAAATCCGCAGGGTAAATGATCAACTTTTCCTGGGAGTAGGGCACTGGTGTCTTCCAATAGGCGTTCCCATGGCGTCGGTATGGTTCGTATTGGAAGGTCCGGTCGGGCCCTTTGGTGCTACGGGTGGGAGATTATAAAAAATGGCATTAGATATTTTTTTAGGTAAATCGTTGCAGGAATATGGGTACGAAGATCTGATTGGTCTTGATCGCAAACAGCTTATGGCACTTTTTTGTCAGCTGGAATCGCCATCCATTTCTGAAATGAATGGCGAATACCGGGCCGCACTTCTGGATAACGGTCATGTGATAAACCAACTTCTTGCCTGGTTTTATTTGTATTTTACATGGGGCCCCTGGCAGCACAAGGCTTTTGAGCCTATTGATGCCCATTGCGGTCATGGTTATAATACGTTCGTTACCTCACAGTCCAGTCTATCCGAAAACTGTATTTTGGCAGGCTTCGATAAGATGCTTCACATTGCCAAACTACTTTTTCAAGTCCGTTCTCCAGCGAGAATGGCCCGGTTTTTGAAAAACAATACAACTATCGTTGCGTCTGTATTTGATGGTCGACCGTCATTTCAACTGAACTATCGATATTACAATCAATTTTACACAAACACCATGATAGATGAATTGCGAAAAGTAAATGACAGGCTTTTTCTCGGAATCGGACGCCTCAAAGTGACATTTGGTAAATACAATCCATTCCCGTTTGCACTTATGGGACCACCCGATCCCTGGGTGGGACCCGATATCCCGTTTCCGGAATGAGGAAAACGTTAGAAGGCATTTCAAAACATTCATTCGGTGGAAAAAGAAAAGAATTGACAAGACCTGTTTGGAACGATTTGGCTGGAAAAGAATATCCAAAGGATATACTTGTAGGCTTTTGACCGAATATCGGTCTTCAAAAGGAAAATAGATAACAAAGGATTCGGACATGAAAATGACCAAATGTGATTTTAAGAGCAATGGCGTCCGCTGCGACGGAGACCTTTACCTGCCGGCAAGCGTTTCAAAACCGCCGGTGGTGATTATGGCCCATGGACTGGCTGCCCAAAAGAATTTCAGGATTCCGGCCTATGCGGAGCGATTTGTTGAAAAAAACATGGCTGCATTTCTTTTTGACTACCGGACATTCGGGCAAAGCGATGGAACCCCCAGACATATTGTCGATCCGTTCCAGCATCTGAAGGACTGGGAGGCCGCTATCCGGCATATGCGAAGCTGCCCGGAGGTCGATGGTTCAAGAGTCGCATTGTGGGGATCATCCTTTTCAGGGGGGCATGTGATTGCCACCGCAGCCAAGGATGACCGGATATCGGCTGTGGTATCCCAGGTGCCGTTCGCCAGCGGATTTTCTTCCATCCAGATGAAAAGCCTGAAAGATATTGTGCTGTCTTCGGTTTATGGCGTGTATGACGGATTACGGAAAGTGTTATCGCTTTCTCCCCATTATTCGCCTGTAATCGCCTATCCGGGGACATTTGCCGCGATGAACACCGAAGAATCCTACAAGGGATATCTGTCGATCATGGACGAAGACACCACCTGGGAAAACAAACTGGCCTCCCGTGTATTTTTGACACTGCCGCTTTACAGCCCGCGTCGGTGTGCCTCCCGTGTGAAAGCGCCCACGCTTGTCATGGCAGGAAAACAGGATTCAATTATTCCGTTTAAAGCAGTTGAAAAAATGGCAGGAAGGCTGCCCAAAGGCGAACTGGTTGTCATGGACTGCAACCATTTTGATCCCTACACCGGAGACATGTTTGAACGATTTGTGGAAAAGCAGGCTGATTTTCTGGAAAAACATTTGGCCTGATCTTGGTTTATAATTTTCTAAGGAGATTTTGGAAATGCCAAGTGCAAGAAGCATCGCTATTCGTCACTTTCACACCTATTTTGTCAAGCCCAGGCTTTCGGCTACAATACCAGTGGCAAAACAACGGAAATCGCTCAACACGCTTTCAAAAATTGTTATCATGCCCCGGAACAGCCATTTTCAATCTGTCATGCTCGGGAATATAAAGGCCAGTTGGGTTTCTGCAGCCACGGTTTTTGATGACGCAGCTATCCTGTATCTTCATGGCGGAGCTTATGCCATTGGTTCCCCCCATACGCATCGTGCGCTTACATCGTATCTTTCAAAAACAAGCGGCACAAAGGTATTGGCCATTGACTACCGATTGGCCCCCGAGTATCCCTATCCTGCGGCTGTTGAAGACAGTGTCGCGGCTTACAAATGGTTGCTGGATTCCGGTTATCAGCCGGATAAAATTGTCATTGCCGGCGATTCTGCCGGTGGCGGCCTTTCCCTGGCAACTGTGGTCGCTCTGCGAGATTCAGGCATATCGCTACCTCAAGCCGTGGTGTGCTTCTCACCCTGGGCGGATCTGGAAGGCACCGGACAATCCTTCACTACCAAAGTTCATGTTGATCCGGTATTAACGCCGGACTGGCTTCAATTCATGGCAAAGCTTTATGCCGGGAACACCGATTTGCAATTGCCCCGAATTTCTCCGCTATATGCAGATTTCCATGGATTTCCGCCTGTACTCATTCAGGTCGGTTCAGAAGAAATTCTGTTAAGCGATTCTCAGCGACTGGCTGAGCGTATGAAAACATCCGGTGTTAAATGTGAACTGGAAGTGCTTGATGATATGTATCATACCTGGTCCAGTCTTCCAGGCATGATACCGGAAGCCAATCAGGCCATGCAACGCGCCGGTGTGTTCATCCGGAAAAGGATCGGGAAGATATAAATCGGCCGCGTTTGGGGCAGTTTTATGAGAGAAACGGTCAAGTCTGCTCTTGACTCATTCGGGGGTAGATAAATGAGTCAAGGGCAGACTTGACCCATTACCGTACCGATTACCGACCCATTGCCATTCAAAGGAAGATTTGTCACGAATTCTGTATGATTGAGATCGATACCGGTTTTTACTTCAGGAAGGGGATCTCACCATTCTCCAACACATGCTCCCTGATCATGCTTGTATTTATAGGCAGCCGGATGATATCACTCATCAGTTCTACCACATTTCCCAGTCGGGATTTATCAATATGGAAATTGAAATCTTTCAGTTTTCCATAGAAATTGTCATTAACCGTTGGCACGGTTTCAAGATTAATATGGCAGTCATTATCCAAAGAATAGATATCCGCAAAATGATGGATTAATAGATAGAAACATACAGCAGACATGTATTTCGGGTTTGTTTGCAGGTACAGCTCGGGATAAAATCTTGAGACATGCAGATCTTTTGTGATGGGGTTGCATGAAAAGATAAGCGACGATGAGATGATTTCTATGGAAGAATTTTCATTGATGAAATATTCAATGCAGTTGCCTTCCTTAAAAAAGGATAACGTAAAGCGTTTAAGAAACAGGGGGACATTCATGAGCATAAACTCTGATTCCCCCCTTATTCCTGGGGATAAATTCACAAAACAACCTTTCAGATCAAAATAGAAACCTGATGTTCAACACATGTATCTGAAAAAAGAACGCCAAACATTTACTCATCATTCGCTTATATTGCAAGATCCTTTTTTAAAGGCAAACCTTTTGTTCTGCTGATAGGCTATTTAATTTTTCCCCAGGGTTCCCTGTCATATTGACTGAAAATTGCCGGGCTTGTCTTGTCTGTTCCGAACTGGACGAGATCAGCCGGCAAGGCCTCTTTCTGAATATTGTTTTTCCCCCAGTAGCTTTCCAGTATCTTTATATATGTGCCATTTTTTTTGATGGTTTCAAAGCCTTTGGTGAATTGTTGCAGTAAATTTTGCGTTCTGGGATTGGCCTTGTTGAACGCCAGAGAGCATTCTATGGGCGTGATGACCAAAAAGTCCAATTCCTTCAGCCTGTCCTTAAACAGTTGGTTGGTCAGGCTCAGTCCGGTCAACAGGGTCCCTTCCGCAAACTCGACACGCCCGGCAAAAAGCATTTTCGTGAGAAGTTCCGGCGTCTGGATTTCATCATAGGTCAATCCGTTTTGCTGATATATGGGTAACAATGGCGAATTGACCACAATAGCCAATTTTTTTCCTTTTAAATCCGAAATGGTATTGGTTACATTTTTTGTTTTTCCAGGATTCAGGTAGGTAAAAACACCGACAACATTAAACGTCTTCACCATCGAAACCTGCTCAACCTGTTCCGGGCTCATGAATATATGACCTGGTGAAAAGGCGTCTATTTTATTTTCAAATAAATATGTAATTGCTCTTTTAATAGGTAGAACCTGAAATGAAACCCCTATCCCGGCAGCATCACAAGCTGCCTGATATACATCAATCATCATGCCTTTTCCCTCATTGTTATAATAAGGGGCATAGTCATGAACGGCTATGATCATTTCATCCTTTGCAAAAACAGCATTGCCCGTAATCAAAATAGCCAGTGTTAATAGCAGGGTAATTGGATGTGATTGTCTTCTTTTCATAATAAATTCCTTTTTGTGAGAATGGATTTAAAAAAAAGTTCCTGTAAATGATGGTCCTGGGGTCGAAAGATTAAAAAAAACAGCGTGGTTTGCAATCAGAAGGCATCAGTGAGTGTAAAAATTCCGGTTCCGATTGCGTGTGTGCGTATGATAGATGCAACCATATACCGGATAAATTGTCAATGAATTAATGCCGGGAACGCAGACAACTGTGTCATCCACAGGAAAATGTGTTATTTTTCAGAGAAGGATCTGTTCGCTGCCATTAATTTTTTTTTAACCCCCTCATCCTTACTGCTTTATTGCGATGGCTTTAAAAAACGTATAACAAAAAACCCCATCTGTTTCTGTGGTTCTGACCAATCCCCTGATGCCACTGTCAAAGGTTCTTTCGTCAATCAAACCTGCATTTATGGCGGATTCACGAACCCCTTCAATCATGGCTGTGAATGTATTTTTTGTAAAACCGTCTACAAGCCCTGGTTTGCCTGAGTCCACATAAACCATACGGGGAGAGATATGTATGGACGCAAACCCGGATTTATTCAGGAGGGGATAGAGTTCACGCCCGATATTGGCATTGCCGCCTGCTTTTTTTTGCAGTTCGACCTGGCATTGAATTGTTTTTTTTGCTGCTTCGCTGTCTGGATAGAAAAATGTTGATCCGTGATCTCCTTCGATAGCGGTGAGTGTGCCTCCGGGCTGTTTTGGGCCAGCGTGACAGTTTGGGCGCCCACCCCGCATCCTGCCTCGAGCACGTTGCTCCCAGCCGGATAAAAGGTGTCCGAATGCAACAGCTCAACAAGAGTTGATGCCTGGTCCTGCAATCGAATATTTTCTCTTTCATCATATCCGTGAACGTATTTCAAATCGATTTCTCCCGATTATATCTAAATCATTTCACGTTTTGCGATCGTCATTTCATCATTTTTCATACCAATCCTCAGATAAGTTTTTATATTTATATGGTTGATACATTCAATTTGCTTACAAAATACAGAATATCTATTATATCCAGTGATATAGAGTTTATTGGGTGAATTGAATCATTGTTGCTCGATGGATATCCATGATTATGTTACTCATTAAGTTAATTAAATTTTAGGAGGGAATATGGCAGATCTATCAGCAGAACAAATTGAAACGTGCTTGCCGGCCACCCCATGCCTGTCCGAAAACCAAATTCAGGAATATATGGAATATCTGACGGAATGGAAAGTGATTGAACAGAATCAGATGAAACGCTTGAAACGGGTGTATCGGTTTGACAATTTCATTCAGGCGATCCGGTTCACCGATAAGATCGCTGAACTATCCGAGTCCGTGGACCATCATCCCAGATTGGTCATTGAATGGGGACGGGCCTCGGTTTTTTGGTGGACCCATTCCATTGGCGGACTTCACAAAAATGATTTTATCATGGCCCATCAAACGGATCAGGTTTATTTATCATTCAAATAATCGCATTTGGATTTTTTCAAAGCATTTATACGTTCAGTTTGTTTTTCATTAGTAGCACTAAATCCAATAGTAAGATTAAGTTTACTTCTCCGGCAGTACATTTTTTGTTTTAACAGTGGCGCATTAATTGTTTGCCGAAGATGGCCTTCATCTGACTTTGCCGCCCTATAATATTTGCCCTCCTTTTATAGTCACGCCGTTTCAACTGTCATTATCTGCGATTCTCCGATGCGTCGATTACGGTTCTTGCAACGCGCAATTTGTGCTTGAAGCGTCATCGTGAATGACGTGAGAGCGTCAGCCATGCGTGGGTGGAATTCGATATAGTGGTATTTTTCAGCGATAGATCTGAATATATCACTGCCTCTTCCACGAGAGGAAAGCTGACCAACAATGGGGATGAGTTTTAGGTCCTTTGCATCAGCGGTTTCCATACGCTTCTGAAAGTGTTTGAGTTCCTTAATACAAATATCTGAAAAGAGAAAATGATCAGTGATAATCGGAATGAAAACAAAAGCATTATCTATACCGGTTTTAATTTCGTTAAGCCATTCATCGCCTCCACCAAGTGTCGTCGGTCCATACCAGACATCTATATCAAGAGCTTCTATATGAATTCTCAGTCCGTCGCAGTTTCGTATGCTCGAGCCTGAATCTCCATTTTTTCTAAAAATTCAACCACAATATTACGGATATTAGAATCATCATCGACAACTATTGCTTTGTATTTACTCATAATCACACCTCTTGCAATCAGCTACATTCTTCTTCTATTAATTTCAGCAATATCTTGTGTTGGAAGCAGATAGACTCCTTTAGATGATTCGTAATCAACTTGATTTGAAGCATCTTCGCCGTGCCTTTCTAATCCTTCCTATATAAAATGATCAATGTCTACGGCGTCACAATTGCCAACAATCGCCTCAGATTCAATGAATTTGATTATTTCGGATTCAGAGAAACAGTTGATGCCGCACTTTTTATTCATGATCATTTTGTTCACGCCCAATGATAATTGTTCCGTCCGTTTGAACTGCCCAACATATTGCCACGCTATTTTTCGACAACTGACAGAAATTATATTATGAGTTTTTCATACCTCACCTATTGGTCTGTAGACATCAAACAAATGGAGCAATATTGTCGAAATATGAGAAAAGAAGCAGTCAATTCATTCAATAGCTATTCGGTCGGGTTTATAGTCTTAAAATCGATATCTTGATGAGTTACCTATTAACTCATTTTATAAAGCACAATATTTTAACAAAATAAATAAATTTTTCTGATTAAAGTTGATGAATGGGGATGGCAAAATGGGACTTACGATGGGGGCGAATCGCGGTTGTTATTTTTAAAGCGATTATCGATCCTTTTTCTATAAACGGTGGCAGACATTGCCATTTGATAGGAGGCATCATGATTTTGATCCTGAAAAGAGCGACCCTTTTGATGGTTTTTGCTGTTTCCCTGATTAGCGTAACCGGTTGCACCCCCGGGGGAAGCTGCCATTATGCGGATGTGAGCGATATAAATTTCTTTTACAGTGAATACGGGACGAAACAGGCAGAAGAAACCATCCTCCTCCTTAATGGCGGCTTTGCCATTGGCGAAACCTGGATCATGCAGATTCCGGCTCTTGCCGCAAAATATCGTGTGATTGTCCCCGACAGCCGTGGCCACGGCCGAACATCCGATTCCTTTGCACCGATCAGTTATGCGTTGATGGCCGAAGATATGGTTAACCTTCTCTTATATCTCGATATCGATAAAACCCATGTTATCGGATGGAGTGATGGCGGGGTAATCGGGCTTCATATGGCAATCGACCACCCGGAAGTCGTGAGCAAGCTCGTTTTGTTCGGCACGCCATATCATGAGAGGCGTCAAAATAAATGATGGAAAAAGCAGTCAAATTCTGCAAGATATCGTATGGAGTAGGCAGAAGCTCCCTCCGATATCTTGACCGATAGACAAAGGAGCTCTGCCAAATATAACC
>Ga0180007_10000237_pt1 | contig 100315 bp, 108 predicted proteins | sample MM_PC_MetaG_FD_121122 | JGI IMG/M metagenome (GOLD analysis project Ga0180007, IMG submission 121122) | Groundwater microbial communities from the Aspo Hard Rock Laboratory (HRL) deep subsurface site, Sweden - MM_PC_MetaG | ecosystem: Environmental > Aquatic > Deep subsurface > Groundwater...
TGATGATATAAGGCATAACGTTGGTTTGGGTTCGTGGACCCCCAGGGCTTTTGCTACTTTTGGCCACAAAAGTAGAAAGAAAGATAGTAATACAGAAAAAGACGCTGTCGGCGCCGTCAGGCGGCCAGAAAAAACAGCGGGAAGATATGAGCTGGATGATTTTTATATACCGTAGATTGGTTATTGTATCAAATTTAAAATTTGCTTTATATTGATTTTATGCTATTATAAAAGTCCTCCAGAGTCCTCCCAGTATACTTTTTAGCCTCAGGTATATGGGCGATGCAACATTCAACGAAGGCTGGCATAAGTACGAAGAAATTCAATTTTTCTTCCGGAAACATTGGACTCATTTTCTTAAGCCTTTGATTTTTGGATTAGCGATAGGTCTTTTGGCGCTTTTTTTCTTTTTGGTTTTAGGCTCCGTCATCTTGGTTTTTCGTATTACTATTTTTTATTCCCTTTTCGCCTTTTTAGCCATTTTAGCTTTCGCGGTTTTTATCCATACGTTTTTTATTCAGCTGTTTAATTACTATTTTAACGTCATCATTATAACGGACTGCCGGATTATCATTGCACGAAAGACCGTTTTTTTAAGGAACGACAATGATGCCATCGACCTTACTAAAATCCAGGATATCGGAGTGGTCTCTCGGGGTATTTTCCGTAATTATCTTAATTACGGCGCGTTGGTTATTACCCTTTCTACTTCATCACCCCCTGTTTACATTCCTTCTGTTCCTAATCCTCATTATTATCTGGAACAGCTCAACCGGGTTAAGCGTGAATACATTCTCCGCCGACAGGAGGGTCGAAAACCTGTTAATTCTCAGAGTTCCAATAAACCACTCGACTACCTTCAGGAGATAATGCCCGCCTAAAAGAAACAGGCAGACAAAAACAGCCAATTCTTTTATACTGAAAACAGCTGTTAATCTTATTTATTATGATAATCACATTCCCCGGACAGCGTGAGGACGAAGAGATTCTGATGACCATTCATAAACATCCTATTGTTTATGCTAAAATTATTATCGCCTTTGTAGTCATTGTGGTTTTGCCTGCCGCTTTTTTTATTTATTTTTGGCTGGCAACCCATTCGTCTGTAGGATCCCATCAGGCCAATTTGATTGCTGGGATTTTTACTGTGATCTATTTTTTGTATGGCCTTGGTTTTACCTGTATCCGTTGGATTGATGAGGAGTTTGATGTATTTATTATCACGACTGATCGGCTGATCGATGTGACACAGGTGACTTTTTTTAAACGCAGTGTGGCTTCCACTCCCCTGGAGCAGATTCAGGATACCACGGGGGAGATCCATGGGTTTCTTCCCACTATTTTTCATTACGGCAATTTAACGGTTCAGACCGCGGCGGGTCAGGCATCCGACTTTTTTATCGATCACATTCCGGATCCTGAAGGAGTGGCTCGGAAGCTTTTGGACTGGACTCGTGAAAAACGGGAGAAGTCGAAAATTACGCCTGATGCTTAAAATATGTTAAAATGAACCTGAATTAAAAACAAAAAATGCTTTTAAAATTCCTCCAGCGCGGATTTTTCATCTTCCTTTTTGGGTTCTCCCTGTTTTTCGCCTGCTTTTCTCAGGTTTCGGCTAGTGAGATTGCTGAACATGAAATCGTTTTGGAACGATATGGTTACGAGCTGTACTCTCCGGTTATTGAAGAAGCGGAGACTTTTTATTCGATCGGTATTCAGTCACAAGAGGCCATGGAAGGGCTGATGGTTAATTTCAATCCTCTCAACGGTGGTATTTGGGAAGAGGTAGGTGATCACACACTTGATGAATGGCCTTTATTCACTTCGCCTACCCACACGGTCCGTTTTAAGAAAAAGGCAGAAGAGGATGAGAGCCGTGTTTCTTTTAATGCCCATTTTTTCTTTTTGGAAAAAGAAGATGACCAATCTCTTTATACGGAAAATTACTATGGGGGCCCCGAAGTGGCCGCCGCGGGCTTCCGGCTGATCAGCCGGCGTGAATGGGGGGCGGATGAAAACATCCGTTATTGGTCTCCGGAATTGGAAGAGCTGTTCCGCGGGAATGGGAGTGAAAAAGATTATGTAAATGTGTGTGCCGGCATGGAAGAAAAGTATGCCAGTGAAATCCGACTGTCCCGCACGGTGCAGTCCGGCCCTAATGGAGAATCTCTTATCTGGCCGCTTTCCTATCCTCAGTCAGTCAAAAAGTTTGTTATTCATCATACCGCTTCAGAATTAAAAGATCTGAATGGAGATCGCCGGCTTGATGGCCGGGATTATACGGCGATGCTTCGGGCGATTTATTATTATCATGCCATCACACGCGGCTGGGGGGATATCGGTTACAATTACATCATTGATCCGTTGGGCAATGTGTATCAGGGCCGTTATGGCGGAGAGCGGGTCATTGGCGCTCATGCTCAGTGTTATAACAATGGCAGTATCGGCATTTCTGTCATCGGTAATTATTCGGATAAATCCATTTCTGAGCCGGCTTTTAATGCGCTTGTGGCTCTGATCGCCGAAAAAGCCAAACTTCACGATATTGATCCGGAAGGTTCATCGGTTTTTCGCGGTAAACGACTCCCGAACATCATGGGGCATCGGGATGTTGGCAATACTACTTGTCCGGGCGGGGAATTTTATCAAACCTTAGACAGGGTTCGACAGCGAGCCGGATTAGCCGCACGGAGCGGGATTTTTAAAGAAAATACCATCAACACTCAGACATTGGATTATAATGCTGAGTCATTAAGCAGTGTTTCGGTCGTTTCTTTAGAGCCGAATGAGCGGAAAAAAATCACACTTCGTTTTAAAAACACAGGCCAGAAGACATGGGATGGGAATACATGGCTGCATGTTGCCCTGAATAATCGGGGAAATGCCCGTGTGGTTCCGGTCATTGAAGACAAAGCATTTGTGGCTGCGGATCTGCATGAGCCTTCTGTTCCTCCCGGGCAGGTCGGTACATTTGAAGTTGAACTGGAGGCTGGTTATGATCCTGTGAATTACACATTTGAGGTCGCGCCGGTGGCTAATGGGCGCTATAAGATCTCCCGTTCCGCTGTTTTTATTCCCATCGAAGTCCATGAGCCCCGTTTTGACTACCGTGTGGTTTCCGATAAAGACCTGCCTGGCGGCATTCTTTTTCAGGGGCAGAAAATTCAGGGTTCCATCAAACTCCAGAACACCGGTAATGTGTCCTGGTTTAATTATGGCGATCATCCCACTCGCCTGGGAACCGAAAATCTGCGCGATCGCCGTAGTTTATTAGTTAAACAACACACCACTCGTATTGCTCATTTGCTGGAAAGCGAAGTCGGGCCAGGTGAGACAGGTACTTTTTTGTTTAATCTTGAAGGCCCCCTCAATTATGAAGGGAAAATCACTGAACGTTTTACTCCTGTAATCGAGGGGGTACGATGGATGGATAACAGAGGCTTGGGTTTTGATTTAATTGTCAAGAAGCCGAGGCATCTGGCCCGCATTACTGAAAAAACCAAAATACCCTCCATGCTTCCCGGTGAGATGCGTAAGATCACGATCACTATGCAGAACCGAGGGGATCTGGCGTGGGATCAGGATAATATGCAGGTGCGATTGCTTGGTACGGGGATGAAGGTGTTTAAAAGTAAAATGACTCCTGTTAAATCGGTTGATCCCCAAAAATTCACACAATTTGATTTCTGGGTTCAGGCTCCTTATGAGGAAGGGCGGCATCGGGTTTTTCTGCGTTCAACATTTAATCGTGTCGGTATACAAGGCGGAACCGTTCGTTTTTTAATCGATGTCGAACCGCCCCGCCTGAGAGCTCAGCTCGCTGATCAGACATCCCGAACCGTCGCTATAAAGCCCGGACAGGAAAAAGAAATCGAGGTGATGTTTAAAAATCTGGGTAATGCGGTCTGGAATAATAAGGGTGAGAATGCGATTTATCTGGCGCCTTCAAATCCTCAGGACCGATTAAGCCAGCTTTATTATGAGGATGGCTGGGTGAATAAATACCGTGCCGGGAAAATGGTGGAAAGTACGGTCATGCCGGGGGAAACCGGCACGTTCCGATTTAAAGTGAAGCCGACCCAAAACGGTGTTTATCGTGAATACTTTCAGCTGGTTATGGAACGTATTGGCTGGATCGGAGGCAGTGACGTGCGATGGGATTTTCACGTTTCCGGCACTGCTGTGAGTACTTCCGCCAGTTCAACAGCTAAAAATCAAGACGCCATTCAGAATAAAGAGCAGGCCACTGCCATTACAAATGTACGTTCAAATACCACTGCTGATACCGTTACAATAACCACTCCAAAAGTTACTCCTGTTGTTCAGCCGATTCCGTCAGTTGTCACCCCTTCTGCATCCGATGATTTGTTACGTGTCCGTATTTCATACGGAGATGATTACTCAAAAATCACAGCCAATACACTGTTTCAGATCGTCAATGAAAAGAATCAGGTATTGTTTGAGGTAGGCGCTGGAACGGCCGCGGATATCCGTCATCTTCAGGGTTCTATTCATGTCCAGGTCGGCGAGAATACCAAAACTGCTCAGTGGGTTCGTGTGGTTCCCCTCAACGACGGCATTGTGGAAATCGTAAGTATGGATCGCCCCCCTTCCTGGAACCACGATCTGAATGACAATCGTTTTAGGGGAATTATGGAGGTTCGCCCTGTGAACAATGAAACCGCTTTCATCAATGAACTTCCTTTGGAGGATTATTTAAGGGGATTGGCTGAAGTTTCGAATGGTACGCTTTATGAAAAACAAAAAACAATCGCTATTTTGGCTCGTACGTATGCTCGTTTTTACATGAGTGATGCTAATCGGAAATTTCCTGACATGCCTTATGACGGCAGTGATGATCCAGCCATTTTCCAGCGATATCTTGGATACGGATACGAGATCCGTTCTCCTAATTTTGTTGTAGCAGTGGCAGACACCAAAAATAAAGTGGTTACTTATGAAGGACAGCTTATAAAAACCCCTTATTTTAACCAAAGCGACGGGCGGACACGGTCAGCCAGTGAGGTGTGGGGCTGGACGACAACCCCCTATCTGCAGTCCGTTCCTGATCCGTATTGCGAAGGAATGATTTTGCGCGGGCATGGTGTAGGTTTAAGCGGTTATGGAGCTGAGGCGATGGCGGAAGCAGGGAAGACATATGACGAAATCATCAAGTACTATTATCAGGGTGTAAAAATCGAGCAACTCGATTTTTAATTTGTGATTTCTGATTTCTGATCTATCATTTTGCTGTTCGGTAAAAATAAACGACATGTTTCTTTGTGTTGATACAGCAACGGCGGAGTCCTGTATTGCAATTACCGATGGTAAAAAGATATTTTTTGAAAAACTGGAAGCCAAACACGCGTCGGATCAGATCTTGGAAATTATCGACAGGCTTATTCAAAAAGCCGGTATTCAGTTATCCGATTTAAAAGCTGTTTTTGTTATAAAAGGGCCAGGCAGTTTTACAGGGCTTCGTGTCGGCATTGCGGTGGCTAATCAATTCGCGCATCAGCTTAAAATTCCGATTATTGGTTTACGAACGGAGGAATGGTATCAGTACCAAAGCGACGAAAAGGATTTTGTTTATATTCAAACCATGAACCGCGATCAGGTCTATATGGTCGGTTTTGGAAAATATAAAAGGGATTTTCCTCAAGAGATCATAGCGATCAGCGATTGTCATTATGAACTTTTATCCAGAAAGGCTAATTGGCTGGGGCAGGTGAGTGATGAGCATCAGAAGATGCTGTCTGATATCAGTCGAATCGCTGAAGTCCGGTCTGCTGATAAGGTTTGGTCCGAGGTTACCCGTCATATCGCCATAAGTCCTCAAAAGGCTTACGATCTTATTGAACCGTTTTACGGAAAGGATCCGACGATTACAAAAAGTAAACGGATATTATAAACCCAATTCCTTTTTTATCTTCGGAATCTGCAGCCGGGTTTTTTTGTAACCCTCTTCTATCAATCCTTTTGCCTTGTGAAAGTCAAAAATGCTCGCTGATCTCAGACTTGGCCGGATTAAAAAATCCGGTTTATGGATCAATAGGTTTTTTTCAGTCAATTTATCCTGCATCATATAAATTGAGCTTTCAATTACGTCGATAATGTTAGGGTGGGTCGGGGCCAGCCATTTATAAATACGGCCTTTGTCTTTTCCGTAAGATCGTTTTGTCGCCATTTTTTCTTTAATGAAGTTGTGGTTCAGGTCCACCGCGATCACGATGTCTGCGCCCATATTCCGCACCACATTTACAGGAACCGGATTGACGACACCTCCATCAATTAAATAAGTACTTCCTCTTTTTACCGGTGTGAAGATGCCTGGGATAGCAACACTGGCTCGGATGGCCTGCGTAAGACTTCCGTTTTTAAGGATTTCCTCCTTTCCGGAAAATAAATCCGTTGCAACGGCCCTGAAGGGGATACGGTTTTTCTGAAAACTTTTATGTTTTAAAAGCTTATCAATCAATTGGCAGATCTTCCCCCCTTCAAAAAATCCTTTTTTAGGGATGACGGGGTCAAAATGTTTTACCACATCTTTCCATTTTATTTTTAGAAAGTATCTTTCAAGTTCATCAATATCTCCTGCTACATAAATTCCTCCAATAAAAGATCCGATACTCGTTCCGGCAATGCAGTCGATCGGGATTCCTGCTTCAGTCAGCGCTTTGATGACACCGATGTGAGCACACCCGCGGGCTCCGCCGCCCCCCAATGCTAAGCCGACTTTTTTCCTTTTTTTCATTTTTTTAAATTTAAAAATATTTCCCATTTTTCATCGATATAATTTTTGATTTTCTGTTTAAACTTTTCTGTATCAAATTCTTTTGCATTCGTACGGATTGTCTTTGGGTCAAAGGCCATCTTTTCAAAGCGTTCGATAGCTTCGGCCAGGCTTTCAATGGTCTGCTCCTTAAAAAAGACTCCCGTAACCCCCTCTTTCATACTATCCAAGCTTCCCCCCCGGTTTAGGGCGATGACGGGTCGTCCCGCGGACATGGCTTCCAGGGGTACAATGCCGGCGTCTTCGATTTGAGGGAATACAAACGCACGGCAATTGGCATACAGTTTTGTTAGCTCATCACTGCTTACTCTTCCCAAAATCTCTACATTTGACTGAGCCAGTTTTTTAATTTTTTTATAATCAGGTCCTATTCCTACTACTTTGAGCGGTTTACCGAGTTTATTGAAAGTGCGGACAATCAGATCGAACTTTTTATAAGGAATCAGGCGCCCCACGGCTAAGTAGTAGTCGTTTGTTGGCTGATCGACCGGTTTAAATTTATCGGTTTGAACTGGTGGATAGATCACATCCGCCTCCCGTTTATAATGCTCTTTGATCTTTCCGGCAATATAGCCGGAATTGGCGATGTATTCATCTACCCGTTGTGCTGCACAATAATCCCATTGTCGTATTTTTTTAATCTGCCGTCGGATCAATGGGCGCAGAAAGAAGGGAAATTTTTTCAGACGTGTTTCAAAGTCCCATTCTTCCCAGGCGTACCGCATAGGCGTATGGCAGTAGCAAATGTGGAGCGTGTCTGGTTTCGTTATCACACCCTTACTTACACTGTGGCAGCTTGAAAGTACAATGTCATAATCGCTTAAATCCATCATCTCCACTGCGGCCGGCATTTGTGAAAGCAGCCATTGGTGTTTGGCGAAAGGGATTTTGTTGAGCCAGGTGGTATGAATGTTTTTTAAGTTGCTCAATTCCCCCATCTTTTCCGGCCTATAGATCGTGGTGTAAACGGGCGTGTCCGGAAAAAGGTCATGAAAAGCCGAAATGACGCTTTCTGCGCCTCCGTAATTCGTGAGCCAGTCTGTAACGATTGCTATTCTGGGATTTTTCATTTTGTAATTTTTGCAATGCCATTATACATTTTTTTCATTTCGAGTGTTAACCGAGAAATACCTAAAAAGGTAGCAATCTGTCAGGGTCAATTTTTTCCCAACGCCGAATATGTTCCTCCCTTGTCTGTGCGCCAAATACGTTTCCGAGTTCTTTTCCGACCTTTAATTTTGCTTGTATTTCCTCAACGGTTCCTTGTGGTATGGCAAGAAGCGCTTCCCATTCCGACTGCAGAACATAGCCCCTCCCGACGAGTTCAGAAACCCAATTTAACGTATTATCTAATATACTTTGGTCAGGAATACTTTTTTCAAGAAAGTCTAATGCCTCTTCACGGGTTTTATTTCCAATTAGGTCATATAAATTTGATGCCACCTCTTCTGAAATATAACCATCTCGTAAAGCTAATTTTATTTTGATTCGGGGTTGAGCATCATAATGTTTACTCATCATATAGAAATTACATTCTTGTTCTGCTTCTTCAAATTCCGTTTCCCCTTCGGCGGTTATAATTTTTTCAATTATTAGATTTATTTCTTTCCATTGTTCATTTGTCAGCAAATCATCCTTATCGGCTCGTTCAATAAGATGGAAGCAATGTTTTACAAGATGGTGGGCTTCTGCTAATTCTTGTAATATCAGAAAATTAGTGGGATCGAGGCGGCTCCGCGCTGGTGGGTTATGACCCAATTGGCTCAACGCTGTGGCGATTTTTTCATACATCAATTTCTTTTTGTCATTCGGCACTTTGTTGGCTGAAGAGGTGAATGCTTTGATAGACCTTTGCGTCTTTTTTTCAACTTTTTCAATTGAAGGCGTTTCAGGAGATTGGTCACTAGAATTTTTTCTTAGGGCAAAATAAAAAAGCAGTCCAATACTACCAAGGATTAAAGAAGTAATTATAGCACGCTTCAAAGTAGTTGATTGGCGTAGTTCTGATAAGAAGATTACTTCTTTTTGTCTATCAGGAGATTTTTTAAATCTTTCCATAAGTTTGTAAAATTTAATTTTATCATAATATATTAAAGTATATATGTCAAGTAAAAAACCCGATTTTTGTCAGGAGGGTGTGAGGATTTATCCTAACGTTTTTCTAAAAAAGTCTAAAATAATTCAGTCTAAATAAGAAAGATTTTTGCAGTATTTCCCACAACGGCCGGCGGCTGTGCGAAGAATTCGCATGATAGCTTTAGCTTATCATCATGCGGATATTGCGTACAGCCGCCTGTTGTGTGATGGCCGTGAGCTTTTAAGCGAGCGGACAGAACGCAGCAGAAGGGAACCGCCGGCCGTTGTATAAAAGCGAAACCGCCCGAGTCCCATTTACGGGGCGAGGGTGAGTTGAGAGCGAGCAAAGCGAGCGGCTTTTATACAACTAGTTTTTATAAGCAATAACTTATACAGCTTTTCCTTCTAAACACCATTCCATCGGTTTATCCACTTTAATGGTCACATATTTTCCGATTAATTTCGGATCGTCGGCTTTGAACCGTGCCATTTTGAACTCCGGAGTCTTGCCATCGGCGTAACCTTTTCTAATCCGCTCTACTAATATTTTCACTTTTTCCCCTTTGAATTGCTGATTGTATTCATGAGAGATGTTTTTCATCAGTTCAGTGATACGGAAAAAGCGATCTTTTTTTACTTCGGCCGGCACATCATCTTTGTATTTTTCCGAAGCGAGCGTGCCTTTTCGTTCTGAATATTTTGAAACATAAATCAGGTCTATTTTCAGCTCCTCGATCAGATTACAGCTTTCCATAAACTCTTCTTCCGTTTCTCCGCAAAATCCTACAATAATATCGGTCGAAATAGACATATCGGGAAGACGGGCGCGCAGTTTTTGCACCAATTCTCTCAAGCGGTCGGGCGTGTAATGACGATTCATCCGTTTGAGCACGGTTGCCGATCCGGATTGGATCGGCAGATGAATGTGGGGCACCATGCTTTTGAGTTCACCATATAAGTTGATGACATCATCTGTCATATCTTTGGGGTGTACGGTGTAAAACCGGATCCTGTCCACACCTTCTACTGTATCTATTTTTCTCAACAGCTGAGCAAAAGGGGATTCTCCGGATTCCGGATCTGTGTCATCAGGCTTATAAGTATTCACATTCTGTCCCACTAAATTTATTTCTTTAGCCTCCCGTTTGGCCGCTTTTTTTACTTCATCCAGAATATCCGCCATAGGCCGGCATTCTTCCCGGCCACGGGCATAAGGAACGATGCAGTATGAGCAAAAGTTATTGCAGCCGCTGGAAATAGGAATGAATACCTGCGCCAGGTTCGTGACGGTTGGATCGATATGAAAATAACTGCAAAGGTCTTTTACCTCTTCGGCCCCTTCTGTGTGATGAAGTTTGTGCAAGATCTCCGGTAATTGCATCAGATCTTTAATCTGAAATACAAAATCAATGGTCGGCATAATCCTGAAAACATCGTGCTTCACTTCATTCCGAATCCCTGACGCCTCCCGTATCATACAGCCGGTGATCCCTATTTTAAGATTGGGATTTTTTTTCTTCATCGGGGCAAATATTTCCCCCAGTCCGTATATCCGGTCTTCCGCTTTTTGTTTAACTGAGCAGGTGTTCAGAATGATCAGATCGGCGTCCTGAAAACCATCGGTTTTTGTGTAACCCATTTTATGCAGAATTGTCGTGATCCGTTCGGAATCCGAATAATTCATCTGACAGCCGTAGGTTTGAATAAAATACTTCATATTCAATACGTTTTCGGGAGGTTATTTTATCTTATTTTGAGTTGTTTAAAAAGTAAATGAATTTGCTTGACATTTTTATTTAAAGTTATATCATAATATCCTTATTACTATTTTATGGATTCTGAAAAGTTGCCAGAGGCTGAAGATACTAATTTGTCCGAATTTAAAGTTACGTCAGAGAAAAAATTGGATAAAGACTGGGTTTTGCGAAAAATCCATTTTTCTAAAAAAGCTTTAGCGCATAACACTCGTCTGCATTTAAGTAAGGGTGGTCTAAAAACCGCTAATGTTTTTGGCGGAGAGACGGCTCAATTCATTTCTTCGAAGGATTGTGATGATTATTTTAACCTCATTGAATCAGCCGCTGATTTTGAAAGGCTTTCCGAGCGTATTCGTCAGCAGATATTAATGATTGTGTAGTGCTTACAGCCTTGAAAAACCATCAAATTTGTGCTATAATTATAAGATTTATAGCTTTTTTAATATGCGTCTTCAAGAAGGTAAAAATGTTGAAGGTTTATTAGCCGGCAGAGTGGAACATCCCTTTTCCGAGGCGGACCATGCGCGTGAAATTCGAGAGTGGGGTTTTCCTAATCTACGAAAGCGCCTAAGCAGGATTTTGAAGCATGAAATGTCTAGAGTCCGACGTGATCAGAAGGAAAAAAATCCATCTACTCCTAAAGGTATTTTTGCCCGTAATTTTATTATGGATCTGGATGAGAAAATGGGTTCTATCTGTGATATCAATGATGGTAAAAAATATGATCTTCGATTTTATTCAGCTGTTGATACACGACTCGATTTTACCGGTAAATTTGATTGTTGGGTCGAGTTATTTGATTTGGAGAAAAATGCTACTGTGGCTGATTACAAGATAGATATCACTACAAACCCCAATAAAATCGATGTTCAGAATTATGCGGATACTGTTTTGTATTTTAATGATGATAAATATGTTGATCCGGATTTTAGGGGTGAGATCGATCCTCGTTATTTTGAAAGCGATGAGTATAAGACATTAGTTGAATTAGCCGCCTTTCGATTAGCTGAGCGCGCTAAAGTAAAGCGATCTGTTTAAGGCATATTTTTAATAAATTCTTTTAACATCGCGTCCAGTTCCGGGTCGCCAGATTCCGATTCAGCCGGTTTTTCGCCTTGTCCGGTTTCCGGGTTTTTTATCTTTTCTCCTTTTATCTGCAATCGGACTTTTGCCGGATCACAGGGCTGATCGCAGGGTTGACCATCTTTTTTCCCCAGTCTTAGTTTTATGGAGAATTTAGGTTCAGGGCCGGCGATTTTTTCAATTTTTTCAGCCTTTTCAGCCTTTTTAGCCTTTTCAGCCTTTTCAGCCTCCAGGCTTTCCAGGATTTCATCCAGTTCCGGGTCGGCGCATTTATTTTCAGTTTCTTCAGCTTTCGGAGCGGCCACTTTTTTTGTTCCGACTCTTACCCCTTTGATCAGCCGCCGGACTTTTGCCGGATCGCAAGGCTGATCATTTTCGATTCTTATTCTCCCATCTGCCACCTCGACTGTTCTGACTCCAATTCGTAAAAGCGGCGTGGGGTTTTCAGGGCATTCGGCGTCTTTGGGCTTTTTCATGCTACTTTTGGTTAGGTGGCTAATTTTTGGCGAACCTGATCCGTAATTGCTGAGAGAGATTGAGCCTCTGTTTTTTCGGAAGGTTCAAAGCTATCAAATGCCTGTTCCAGCCTCTTCAGTTCAGTGTCTTGTGTTGAGGCGACCTCAATAGACCTAGCACCTCTTGTAGACCCGTCTTCGGTTGAGATGAGTTTCAGTTGGTATCGTTGACCGTTTAATACACATAAAGCGGCTGTTCTTTCGGCGTTCAGCCATTTTAAATCGGTTGGTTTGAACCGTTTCATCCAATCCGGACATTCCGGGCTGCCAGTACTTTTGATATTCATGATAATATGGATTAGAGGATCAAAAGTATTGTATCATAATTGTTTTTAGTTAAAACGTCAATAATTAACTTTCTTTATCGAGTTTGTAAAACAACCTATAATAAGCCTACTTATTCTTACCGATATGCTTTTAGATGCCAGTTCATCATTAACTCTTCGCTCACCTCTTTATAAAAAAGCGCTTATTCTTTATGTGTGGCAGGCTTATCTGAACGATCTGGGAAAAGGGGATGTGACCACTGACACGTTTGTGCCTAAGAAACGTCAGATCGTCGAGGCTGAAATCATCGCCAAAGAAGGCGGTCTGCTGGCGGGGATCGCGGAAGCCGAATGGTTTTTGAAAAAACTGGGCGTCCGTATCACCAGTCACAAAAAAGACAGTATGAAAGTTTTAAAAGGAGATGTGATCATGAAGTTAAAAGGTCGCGCGGATACCCTCCTTTCCGCTGAGCGGACACTTTTAAACCTGCTTCAGCGGATGAGCGGTGTGGCTACGGCAACGAACCGGCTTGCGTTACAATTACCGCGTTCCATCAAGCTTCTGGCGACCCGCAAAACTTTGTGGGGTGATTTAGATAAGCGTGCGGTGGTAGTTGGGGGCGGCGGTACTCATCGTTTAAATCTGGCGGATGCCATTTTAATCAAAGAAAATCATATTGCCCTTACTAAGAATCTGGAAAAAAGTTTAAAACAGGTTTTTAAAAAGGCTAAAAAAGTCCGTTTCATCGAAATCGAATTGGAGAATCTGAAAGAAGTTTTGGAATTGGTAGCTATTTGCAAGAAAATCAAATCTTCGGAAAAGTTAGCCGTCATGCTCGATAACTTCAAAGCATCGGATGTCCGACAAGCGGTTTTGATTTTGAGGGAAATCGATGTTTTGGTCGAAGCGTCAGGAGGAATCGACCAAAAGAACATTAAAAAATACGCTATCAAAGGGGTTTCCGCGATTTCATCCGGTGCTATTACCAATAAGGCTGTAGCGTTGGATTTTTCTTTAAACATTTTTCCAAGTCTTAAGTCTTAAGCCATAAGTTATAAGCTTAGGACTTAAAACTTAGGACTTACGACTAAAAATATATGGATAAAGATCATTTTGAATCACTATTTGAACCAATTGAACCGAAAAAACATTCTCCGTTTTATCGGTTTGTGGCGGTTTTGGCGATTATTGCGCTGATTTTCCTTTCGGTCCGCGGTTATTTTTATTTATTTCATCCGGAACCGCGAATGAAATTGGCTTTGGCGGATGTACAGAAATTTTTACCCTCCGATTTTGAAGAGCCGTTCACTTCTCATCGGCCGGAACAGGTAAGGGAAGTGGTACTGTCTGCGTCCGATAGCATCAAACAAGTCGCTAATGCCATTGCGGCCAGTTCCTGCCGAACAGCGGACACAGTCTGTCAGAGTAAAGCGCTTTATTATTTTGTCCGTGATCAGATCACATATGTTTCTGATCCCCGGTTTCATGATCAGCTCGAAAATCCTCTGACCGTCCTTAAAACGGGGGGTGCGGATTGTGAGGATATGGCGGTGCTTTTAGTTGCCCTTCAGAAGGCTATCGGCAATCAGGCTCGCCTGGTCTTTGTGCCCGGCCATGCTTATGCGCAGGTCAAAATACCGCAGTACAAAGACAAGTGGCTGAATATGGAGGGTACGTGCAAAACCTGTACGTTTAACGAGGTGCCGACCGATACGCTGATGCAGAAGAAAACGTTTGCGGAGATTTAACCCCCTCGGTCCCGCATAGCGGGACCACTCCCCCTTATGCAAGGGGGAGATAATTTGTAATTGAGTTATAAATTAGCCAACAAACGATCTCCCCCTCAAGTGAGGGGGAGTGCCGCCTTTGGCGGCGAGGGGGTTATATCCGCAATCAGTTTCACATTCGCGGCAGGAAACGGGTATTTTTTGAGCTGTTCCGGTGTTACCCACTTTCCGTCGACGGCTGTCTGAAGTTTTATTTCCCCTTTATCGAAATTAGCGGAATAACAATATAAATCCACGGAGAATTTGGTGTAGCCATGTTTAATCTGTTTGATTTTTTTAATATTTTTAATCCTGATTCCCAATTCTTCATTGATCTCGCGTTCAATCGCTTTCTTGGGTGTTTCTTTTTTCACTTTCCCTCCGGGGAATTCCCATAAACCTCCCATCAGGCCTTTGCGCGGGCGTTTCTGGATAAATATTTTTCCTTCTTTCTTTATTATGGCAATGGCGACTTTAATGGGGATTTTTTTTAGTTTTTCACCACGGTCCGGGATGCGGTCCATCGTCTTTTTTTCGTATGCTTTGCAGGTTTTTTGGAGGGGGCAATTCGGGCAATCCGGGTTTTGCGGTTTGCAGATGAGTGCGCCTAATTCCATCATTCCCTGGTTGAAGCTTCGTGTATCCGAATGACTCATTAATTCTTCGGACCATTTCCAGAATTTTTTCACATTTTCAGGCAAGCGGGTGTTTTTTCTGAAATTCAAAAGCCGTGCAATTACACGAATCACATTACCGTCTACAATGGGGTAAGGTTTATTGAACGCAATGCTTGTGATGGCGCCTGCGGTGTATTTTCCAATCCCTGGAAGCTTCAGAATATCATCGTACTGATCCGGAAAGTGCCCGCTAAACTGTTCCATGATGATACGGGCGGTTTTTTGCAGGTTACGGGCACGTGTGTAATAACCCAACCCTTCCCATAATTTCAGGATTACATCTTCTTCCGCTTCCGCGACGGATTGAATGGTCGGGAGTTTCTTCATCCATCGTTCAAAATAGGGCAAAACAGTTGTGACCTGTGTCTGCTGGAGCATGATCTCCGAGATCCACACTTCGTAGGGGTCGTATTTTTTTCGCCATGGCAGGCTTCGTTGGTTTTTTTGGAACCAGCGGATCAGGCTTTTCCGGATGATGAGCGTATTGCCTTTTGAAAATTTCATGCCGGCATTATAACATTAATTTATATTCCGGTTCGGGATAATTATTCCGACCTTCGGTTGATGGGATATTCCATGTATAATCTCGGCATGAAATCCAAAGTTCTCATTATCGACAACTACGATTCATTTACCTATATCCTCAAACAGCATTTCGGGGAACTTGGGGCAAACCCCGAGGTCTTTTTTCATGATCAGATCACCCTTCGTCAGATTAAGCAGATGAACCCTACTCATATCGTCCTTTCTCCTGGGCCGGGAACAGCGGATTGCCCCAAAGATGTCGGCATAATGCCAAAAGTGATTGAAGAATTCTATAAAAAAATTCCTATCCTCGGTGTCTGCTTGGGGCATCAGGCTATTGGTAGGTTTTTTGGTTTTAAGATTATCCGTGCGCCTAAGATCATGCATGGTAAAAGAAGTTTAATCCATCACAATAGGCAGGGAATTTTTAAGGGGATTAAAAATCCTTTTGAAGCGATGCGATACCATTCGCTGGCGCTCAAATTTTTAATTTTAAATTCCCAATTTTTAATTACTGCCAAGTCGGAAGATGATGTGATCATGGCGATTCAGCATACAAAATATCCTGTTTTCGGGGTCCAGTTTCATCCGGAAAGCCTGGGGACGCCTGAGGGAAAGAAAATAATCCGTAATTTTTTGAAGACCTGATGAAAATTTCTTTATCCGACATCGAAAAGGAAGGGTTTGCAGTTCTCCATGGTAAGTGGGGAGGTGTCCATGCGCCCCGATCAATAATCGGACTAACATCTGAAAGTGCGGATAGCTATCCGCACTTTCAGAGGATGAGTATCGGTTATTTTGCCTATCCCAATCCTACTTTTAAAAACATTATCCCAAGTTCGCGGTTTTACGGTTATGAGAAAGTCATCAAACAAAAAAAACCTCCTGTTGTTGAAGGAGATTTTAAGACTGCCGGAAAACTTGAACAATCCGTTTCTAAATCGCAGTACATCAAAAAGATCAAACGAATTAAGGAGCTTTTGGCTGCCGGTGAGATCTATCAAATGTGCTACTGCATCCGTTTTCGTAAAAAGTTTTCAGGCAGTCCGTATGCCTTGTTTTTCAAATTAACGGAAGTGAATCCGGTTGACTATTCCGCTTATCTGAACTGCGGGGATTTCCAGATCATTTCCAGTTCGCCGGAGCATTTTTTCAGTGTTAAAAATGGAACGATCAAAACGACTCCCATTAAAGGCACTATTTCCAAAAAAAATAAGAAAAATCTGGAAAAATTGATCAATAGCGAGAAAGAAAGGGCGGAGCTGGATATGATTACTGATCTGGAGCGGAATGATGTCGGGAAAATTTGTGAATATGGTACTCTGAAGCTCAAAAAAGAACGGGAAATCCTTGAGCTTAAGAACCTTTGGCATACTTATTCCGAAGTGGAAGGAAAACTTCGGTCTGATGTTGGTCAGAAGGAGGTAATTGAGGCGATGTTTCCCGGTGGTTCAATAACCGGCTGTCCTAAAAAACGGGCGATGGAATATATTGAAAAGCTGGAAGGATTGCCGAGGAATATTTTTACGGGATCGATTGGATATATCTCTAATAGTGCAAGGATTCAGTGCAAGTGCAAGGGGGCACGATTTGGAACTTGCACTTGCCACTTGCACTTAAACATGGACTTCAATATCGCTATCCGCACTATTCTGATCAAAGACGGCTATCTGGAATTTTGGGCGGGCGGGGGGATTGTGGCAGACAGTGATCCTGATAGGGAATATGAAGAGTGCTTGTTGAAGGCAGAGAAGTTTCTTGATATAATTAAACCCTAAAGAGTTCATTGAAAATTGAAGATTGAAAATTCAAAATTAAAGTAATAGTAAAATTTTTAAATTAATCTTCAATCTCTAATCTTCAATCTTAAATATATGTTGATAAGCATTGACGGGAAAATTACCGATGAAAAGAAAGCCTGTTTCCCCATAACAAGCGAGGCGTTTTTGTTCGGTTTTGCGGTTTTCGAGACCATCCGCACTTATAATGGCAAGGTCTTTAGATTGGATGACCATTTAGCCCGCCTGTATGTTTCGGCGGATGTGATCGGTTTAAAGTCAGTATGGACGTTTAAGAAGACTTATAAGGCCGTTGTCGATGCGCTTTCAAAAAATAAATATAAGAATGTAAAAGTGCGGATCATCCTGACTAAAAAGCATATTACGGTTATGGTGGAGAGATTAAAAGAAAAACCCGAGAGTTATTATAAAAAGGGGGTTAAATTAGTATCATTTTTAGGCAAACGAAATATACCACGCGCCAAAGTTCTGGCAGATGTATTTACCTATCTGGCTAAACAGCATGCGAAGGAATGCGGTGCGTATGAAGCCCTTTTAGTGGATCCGAAAAAGTATTACATCCGTGAATGTGCGTACGCTAACATCTTTTGGGTGAATAACGGAGAATTGTACGTTACCAACAAAAACATCTTATTCGGCATTACGCGCGATACGATTATTGAATTGGCCAAAAAAGATATCCCCACTCATTTTGAAGGCATTAAGCTGAAAAGTCTTGTGAATGCGGATGAGATCTTTATCACTCAAACCACCAGCGGCATTATTCCGGTTGTCGAACTCGACGGCCATAAAATCGGCATCGGTAAGCCTGGTCCGGTGACCAAAAAACTTATGAAGGCGTTTAATAAGCTGGTTTGGGGGAAGTAATTTTATTTCAGATTTCTGATTTCAGATTTCTGATTTTTTTGATTAATATCTAATTATGGATTTCTCTTCGCCGAAAATCATGGGAGTACTGAATATTACGCCGGATTCTTTCTCTGATGGGAATCAATATCTTGAAAAGACGAATTACGAAAGACGAATTACAAATTTAATTGAAGAAGGGGCGGATATTATCGACATTGGCGGGGAATCGACGGGGCCTGGGTCGAAAGACGTCAGCCTGGAAGAGGAGATGAAACGGGTAAAGCCGGTTATTGATTATGTGGCGCAGAATAAGATGACTGAAAAGATTTTGTTTTCCATCGACACATACAAATCTGAAGTGGCGGAATACGCGCTTGAACATGGTTTCCAGATGGTGAATGATGTGACGGCGCTTCGCGGTGATTCAGATATGACAGACGTCCTTTTAAAATATCAGCCGTATGTGGTTTTGATGTATTCCAAAGACAGCACTCCCCGCACCACCACGGAATCCGTGGAATACGATGATGTGATTGCCTCTGTTAAAACTTTTTTACTTGAGCGGATCAGTCAATTGGTCGAAGCGGGTTTTCCGGAAGATAAAATCATCATCGATCCGGGGATGGGAATGTTTGTGTCCGCGAATCCGGAATACAGTTTTGAAATTATTGAGCGGCTGGATGAACTGAGGGTGCTTGGTTACCCCATTTGTATTGGAGTGTCGCGTAAATCGTTTTTGGGCGGAAAATTGGAAGATCGTGAACAGCCGTCTGTCGATTGGAGTTTAAAGGCACTTCAAAAAGGCGCTTCGATCATTCGCATCCATAATGTGGCGCTTATGAAAAAGGCGATGATCTAGGCGTGACCGATTTCAGGTTTTTCTTTTATTAAATCTTTGATCTGGTTACGGCTGATCAGGTCTTCAAGTTGTTCGGGGGTCAAACTGCCTATAATGTCTTTTTTTCTTTTGCGCCGCTGCTCATCTTCTCTTAACATATCTTCCGTAATTTCCTGAGTCGTGGGTTGGGGATCCGGATGTCCATATTCGTTTTTATGGGAGGGCTGTTTCTGGCGGTCGTCGCCAGAACGCTCAAGTACTTCGCCGGTTTCGGTGTCGATTTTGATATAACCCATTGAATAAAAATTAAGAATTAGATTTAAGATAAACCCGGAAATTCATACATTTGTGTATTCTCGTCATATCGCACGATTTCCCATCCCGGCTTTCTATAATCAGCAATATTACTAACCTCATTTAGCTTCCTATTTGGTACAGGTTGCGGTTCAGGTTGGGGTTTAGATTTTGGGAACAGATCATGAACTCTAGCATTAGTTGTATAGCGAAAGGTGGACTTATTTTTAGGAAGTCTTTTGGTCAAGTCTATTGGCTTTCTTTTTGTTTCAGGTTGTGGGACTGGCTCTGACTGAGGTTTGCGCTTCGGAAACAGTTGGATAACTTCTGCATGTGGAAATTTACGAAGCGCATTTGTAACGGCTTTTCTGATTGTAGAACAAAGATCATGTGCTTCGACGAATTCAGGTTTATTAAGTTCATCTAAAATGTTCTCAAGTTCTTCTTGAGCCATGCTTTTAACAGCCTCTTCCTCTTCCTGATTATCAGTTAATTGAGCTGCCGGATCATAGGTATAGATGGCTTCTTCTGCTGAATCGGATTCATTTTCATATCCCCATTCATGATCCTCAAACGAAAAGCGAGCTTCGATAGCTTCATCTACTGGTGCCGGTTCGCGTTCATTTTTTTGGTTATGACGCATAAATCTTTTTTAATTTATAGTATTATATTATCATTTATTTATACTTTTGTCAAGTTTACATTAAACTCAAAATATCTATACTGAAAATACCTTTTAACTTTAATGAGATTTTTGCTGTGTTGGTTCAATAGGGAAATGCTTGAATTACTTGAAAAGTTTTTCGCTTTGCTACACACTTTACCTGCGTAATTCATCCTTACTTCACTGCGGCCGTTCCTGCCTACCGGCAGGCAGGCGGCCTATATTCCGTTCGAACCGCATTTCTCGCTACTTACCATGAGGATAGCCAAAGAATTCACCTTCGATTCCGCCCATTTTTTAAAGGATTATCATGGAAAATGTGAACGCATGCATGGTCATACTTACCGTATGCGGGTTACGGTTGAAGGACCTATTCAGGCTAATGGCTTGGTGATGGATTATGTGGAGATCAAGAGGATTGTGAATGAAAAGGTGATCGACAAACTAGACCACAACAATATTAATGATATTCTGGAACATTCCTCATCTGAAAATATCTGCATTTGGGCATGGGAACAGCTGAAACCTGTTTTACCTCAGCTGGTTGAAATCAGGCTCTGGGAAACGCCTACGTCATTTGCTATTTATAATGGCCCTAATAACAATTGACATGTGACATTTGACAGTCAATGGTCAATTGCTGCTAAGAATTATGAATAAAAAATCACCTAAAGCACAGGTTTACCTCTCTCTCGGCTCTAATGTGGGAGACCGTATGGCGTATTTGGCTATGGCGGAGGAAAAGCTCAGCAGTAATCCTCATATTAAAATCCTGAAAAAGTCCGACGTGTATGAAACGGAGCCCTGGCCTTTGCATGGTGTTGAAGGTGCTCCGGATGATATTCATCCGGTATCCGAAGAAGGGGAGTTTTGGTTTTTGAATCAAGTCGTGAAGATCGAAATAGATATAGCACCTCTGGAACTTCTGGATGTCTGTAAAACTATTGAATCTGACATCGGCCGGAGCCCCGCCCACAAATGGGGTCCGCGGGAGATCGATGTGGATATTCTGCTCTTCGGCGATCAGGTGGTCGATCTACCCGAACTTACCATTCCCCATCATCATTTAAACGATCGGCAGTTTGTTTTAGTTCCCTTATTGGAAATGGAGCCAGACTTAAAGGATCCGGTCACAGGGAAAACCTTTAAGTATTTCTTGAAAAGCATTAAAGATAGTCATAAAGTAGAACCTTATTTTTAATTTTCATTTATGGAAGATGATAAAGTTAAAAAACTAACCACCGAACTCCTTAAGACTATCGGCGAAGATCCTAAGCGTGAGGGTTTAATTGGTACGCCCGAACGGGTCGCTAAAAGTTATAAAAAATTATTCGGAGGTTATCATGAGGATCCTAAAAAGCTCATCAAAGTCTTCGACAATGAGGGATACGATGAAATGATCATTGCCAAAGACATCGATTTCTACTCTACCTGCGAACATCATATGCTTCCATTTTTCGGAAAGGCTTACATCGGTTATATTCCGGGTGACAAGATCATCGGTCTTTCTAAATTACCTCGCTTGGTGGAGATTTTTTCTCGTCGATTACAAAATCAGGAACGTCTGACTAAACAAATTGCCGATACGTTAAGCGATATGCTTAGGCCCCGTGGCGTTGGTGTAGTGATGGTGGCGGAGCATTTGTGCATGAAGGCGCGTGGTGTGGAGAAGCAGAACTGTACGATCTCCACTTCTTCGTTCATCGGCCTGTTTAAAAAGAATATCAATACCCGTTCCGAATTTCTCACTCTGATTAAGGGTTGACATTTTAGAAAAAATTGTCATATAATCATCCTCCTTGCCCCCTAATTTTTAATATGCCTTCTTTAAAAAATCCCCAAATTCCGGACGATATTGATCCTGAACTGGCTGTAAAACGTCTGGTTCAGGTATGTATGCAGACACAGATGCATGTCACTTGCCCCGATTTTTTAAGAATTATTTCTATCAGCGATCCTCATGAATGCTTCCGTCAGTTATGTGCGCTGGTGAATACAGAACGTCTGGATGTTCAGAAAATTATCCGTTCTGCTAACGGTAAAATTAATTGATTTAATATGCCTTTGCCAGAAAATATTCATGATCATCAGGAAGCAGACGGACAGCCCATTTCGGTAGTCAGTCTTATCGCTGCCTTAAGCAGGTATAGCATGACCAGTGAAGCTAATAAAATCCTTGCGGAACATGAAGACGAAGGGGTAAGAATCGCTAAACTCCGGGCATTATTGAAAACAGCTCCAAGCAAACTTGACGCAAAACTTCGTCAGGCTGCGGCAGATAGCAGCGTTATTAACAGTGTCAGTTTCCAACGATTAAGAAGTATTTTGCAGATTTGTGATGTTTTGGAAAGGCGGGATGCCTTCTTTGACCTGCTGGAGGATCACGGACTTGATCCTAGAGCTGTATTGTGTTAGTTATTTCTTCAAAACCAAAATCTGACTGACCCAAACATCATCCCCCTCGGTCACGATGATTTCTTTTTCAATGCCAAAAGCCAGCGCTTCTGCAGCCTCCCGCACATGCCGTGGAAAATGGTTATAGCATTTAATAATGTATTTACCTTTTTCGTCTTTTAAAATCAGCGGCTTGCGGTAATGAATGTTCACTAAAACCAGTTTTCCGTCATCTTTTAAAACTCGATAGCATTCATCCAGAAATGGTTCGATTTTTTTCAGGTGGACCATGGCCAAGCTGGAAAAAACCATATCAAAACTTTCATCTTCAAAAGGCATGTCTTCCAAGTCGCCTTCTACGGTTTCGATTTTTCGATTTTTTGATTTGAGGATAGTGAGCATCTCTGGCGATAGGTCGAGCGCAGTTACCTCGGCACCGGCTTCGGTTAGCCGAACGCTAAGACGCCCGGTGCCGGCACCGGCATCGAGCGTCTTTTTTCCTTTTGCAGATTGTACGTAGGGCTCTAAATTATTTTTTTCGAAGCTATTCCAGTATTTTTCGCTTTGATCATATACGGCCGCGTAGCGGGCGTAGCCCTCTTTTGGTTCTATCCTATTCACCATATTATTCAAAATTCGGGATGTTGATTTCCATTACTTCTCCTTCAGGTGTGGTCACTTTCATTCCGCCCTCGCCCCACTGAACGGTTCCACCATCTTCACCGGGGACGTTCATCTGGAAACCGCCGCCCCGGTTAAAGTCCATTGTACCGGTTTTACCTCCGTTAAGGTTGAAAGATCCTCCGCCCATTGCGCCGAACCCCAGCAGGGCATACAGGGGGGTCAGGATCATAGAAACTACGAGCATGGCGATGACTGCGACCAGAATTGTTCCAATGGCTCCACCTGCCGTAAGCTTATGAATGGTTGTTAGAATCACAAATACCAGCACTAATCCCCAGATCCCGCTGATAATGGCTATCTGAGGAAGAATGGCCAGCCATGTCACAATCATTCCATAAGCCATTACACGGAAGAACGCGTCGTGTTTGGCCTGGCCCTTAAAAATACTTTTGGCGATAAAGCTCAGCACATAGATACCGATGACAACGCTGACGATCTGAATGACTCCGTTGAGTAAGCTGAAGGTCAGGCTAGGTCTGAAAAAGCTCATGAAAAGCTGCTGACCGATAATCCCGAAGATCGCGGCCGCGATAATTACATAATAACCGAATTTTGTCTTACTTTTATCGCCTGCTATATGATGCATGACATTTTTCTTGAGAAGTGCGATGTGTAACGCATTTTTTAATTCTGCTTTGTAGTCCATGAAAATTTAAATTAAGAAATATACTGCGATCAGTTTAACGGTTTCCCCCCTTAAAGAAAAGCAAATCGTATTGCCCCCTTTTTTGTTTCAGGGTACTTTAGCGTCATGGAAAGCCTGTCCATTGATCATCATAAAATCCTTTTCAAAAAAAGCCGACGGGCTAAACGGTTTCGCCTACAGCTTGATTCGGCAGGTCAATTTATCCTCACGGCGCCCTTACTTACTCCTAAATGGGTGGCACATTTATTTTTAAAAAAACATGTTGGCTGGATTGAAAAGCAGGTGAAAAAAGTGGACACACAAAAAGTATTACGCCCTTCGTTTCATTATCGTACCGGCGATACGTTTTATTATTTTGGGGAGCCAGTAACACTTACTATTAAACCATCTGACCGCAAACGACCGACTATTAAAATACGCGGGAATGAGATGCTCATTACTCTTTATCGCCACATTACTGAAGCAGAGGGTTTAAACGCGGTCAAAAAAACGATTAAAAAATTCTATCGCGAGAAAGCAGAAGAAGTAATCCATGATCGTCTTCAGTTTTTTAATGAGCATTACGGTTTTCATTATAACCGCGTTACTTTGCGTGACCAGAAGAGCCGATGGGGAAGTTGTTCTCGTCTTAAAAACCTCAATTTCAACTGGCGTCTGATTATGGCACCGATTGAGATCATCGATTATGTGGTGGCCCATGAACTCTGTCATCTTAAAGAAATGAATCATTCTTCCCGCTATTGGGCGCTGGTGACTCAGGCCATTCCCGATCACAAAGAAAGGCGGAAGTGGCTGAGGGAAAATCATTACTTACTCACTATTTAAAAAAGGATGGAGAACCCTCTCAGTCTTGCCTTCGGCAAGTCGTCTCCCCCTCAATTGAGGGGGAGTTTCTCCGCCTTTTTTTGTGTTGATTGGTTTCAGCTGGATGGTGTGGGGACCAATGGAACCGGTTCAATGTTGTCATCAGGTTCGGTTAGCGGCACTGGTTCAATGTCATCACCGTTTGAATCGTCACCCAGGAGCAGGCTTAACGTCCAGTTATAATTGCCGGAGCCGGCTTCGCCCACAAATGGCGCCGTGACGGTGTGACCGTCTTTAAGCGGCATAGAGATTTCATGAGTTGCAGTGGTTCCGGGTATAGCAGAAGTTCCTCCACCATCCTTACAGGTCATTGTCATATTGCCTCCTAAGTATGTTTCGGTGATCATCAGTTCAAGCATTCCGTCTTTACAGACCCCGTTAATATCGATATTGGCACTGTTACTGCCAGACATTACGCATCCGCCCTGCGGGAATGATCCGCTTAACGCCATGGTCATCGTTCCGTTGCCGTTTACCCCTTTGGTTCCAATAACAAGAGGCACTGACCCATTGGCGTCGGAAGCCATATTATTCCCCATGTAGTTTTGTTCGACATGATGGCCAAAGTACAGGGCGCCCGGAATGGCCGGATCAGGACATTTCCCTTCAGCAACTTCGTCTCCGTCGCTTGCGGTTTCACCGCTCACATTAGATTCATTGTCCGGGATCTGGTCGATAACGTCTTGTTGCGTTGGAGGATTGCAACCAGCCAGAAACACTAAAATGGAAAGTAAAATAGTGAATCGCTTAATCATGTTTGAAAAAATTAAAAATAAAATGAGCCAGCGTCACTGGGGCAACCTTCAATATAGCATGCTCGGAAGGTTTGCTCCGATATAAGACGCTCTCCTGACTGTCCGATGTACATCGGACCGGTCTTCTTCTTCTCCGCCTTCGCTAGGGCTATGGTGGAGAATTTACAGCCGTCCCGGGTGCTCAGGATCAGGATTTTCAGGATTTAAAAGTAATGGATTGTCTTTATTTTGTCAAATACCTTGCTATTTATATGACCTTTTCTTAAACTTTGCCTTGGAGAGTTGGCAGAGTGGTCGAATGCGGCGGTCTTGAAAACCGTTGGACCGCAAGGTCCCGTGGGTTCGAATCCCACACTCTCCGCCAAGAATCACATTTCGAAAAAATCAAGGTTGTTTTGGGCATTTATCAATTTGCCTTGGACCTGGAAAACAAATTAGACGAAAAATGTGTTAAAATTATTAATAATTTAAAAAATATGAAGAACAAAATTATAATTATTACGCTAATCGTTTTGGGTATTATGTTGGCGATTTTAGCAGGTTTTTATTTTGTTAGGCAGAATAAATCATCAGTCAATTCTCCCGAAAATACCACTCAACAAGTTTCGGCAGGAAGCCAAGAAAAAATAGATATCGGAGCTGGATTAAATAATCAGACAAATAATGAACAGTTACAAAATAAACTTGTAACTGACGATTTTGAGATTACATTTCCTGTTGGTTGGAGGAAAACCGAACCTGTGATGGGAGTTTCAGTAATGGCTGTTAACACCAATGAGCAACTTAGTGACCCTGCGGCGCAAAGAATTAATTTTAAAAGTTACGCGGCTGTAAGTTATGACACATTGCAGGGGAAAAGTTTGGGCGAATATTTGCAAAGCGTTAAAAGCCAGCTTTCACAAACTATTTCAAATGTCGTTTTCACCAATGAGCAGGATATAATAATAAACAACAGATCCGCTCGCGCGATAGAGGCGGAATTAACTCAGCAGGGAGTAAACTACAAAATTTTGATGATAGTGGTCGCAGGACAAGGAGATGATGTTTGGGTGATGTCCTTTAATACAATCAAAAGCAGTTGGGACGGATACAAAGAAATTTTTTCCAATATCGCCAAAAGCTTTAGTTTGAAAAAGTAGCTATTCGTGGGTGGCGCGCCAATGAAATTGGCACAGCCTCAAATTCCGCCGAAAAAAGAATCGTCCCAGCGAGGGTGTGGCTGACTTCCTTATTGGGAGTTTTGCTCAAAAAATGTTTGAACTTTGTTCAAAAAACACCGCCATCGATATACTTACCTTTTTAGAGTCGTGATGAGTCACACCTCTACTTTGCTTCGCCTACCTGCGATTCGACTGGTTCCACTGAGGTCACCACTCGAAGTGAGCTTATCGAAGTCCGGCAGGCAGTCATTTTCCGGGGAATCTATTTGGCGTAGTGCGGGATTGCTTCTTTTTCTTAAAACATTAAAATAAACTTGGATTTATTCTTTAATTCAGATAACCATGCTTCATTATATGGCTACCTATCAGGTTAAAAAGGAAGCTCTCGACGAGGTAAGGCAAGCCCTTATTGATTTTGTGGGAGCCGTTAAAGGCAACGAGCCTAATACGGTTCTTTATGCCTCGTTCCACAAAAAGGATGACCCATTTTCATTCATTCATTTTATGTGTTTTGAAAATGAAGGGGCAAAACACCAACATGAATCTGCCGACTATACCACGCATTTTACTGAATTGCTTTCGCGCTGCTGTACAGTTCAGAATGTTTTTACTGAACTCGACCTCATTCGTTCCAATAAAGTCTGTTAACCGACAATCATATTGAACAGATAGCCAATCAGTATTATTCCCACGGCCACCAGTCCGAAAAAGGTGCCGAGGAGTTTCAGGCTGAGCACCCGTTTTAGCATCACTCCTTCTGGCAGTGACAATCCCGCAATCGCCATCATAAAGGCGAGTGATGTGCCAAGCGGAACTCCGCTCGCAGTGATTGAGAAGATAACCGGTACCACGGTTGAACAGCCTGCGTAAATCGGGATGCCGATCAGAGTGGCTATCGGAACGGACAGAACTTCATAACGGCCGATGGTGTTCATAAAGAATTCCTGTGGTACGTAGCCGTGTATCATGGCGCCGATGGCCACACCGCCGATTACATAGAAAAACAGTCTTTTAAACGTCCACCAGCCGAACCGAAAGGCAAAACGGATTTTATTTTTCAGGCTTTTCGGCATGCTGTTTTCTATTTTTTTACCTTCCGCGTCCTCTAAAATAATCTCCTTTTCCATTTTAAGGGAACCGATGATCAATCCTCCGATTACACCAAGGGCTATGCCGGACAGCGCATAAAGAAGGGCTAAACGCCAGCCAAAAAGTCCGCCCATGATCACAAAGGCCACTTCGTTAACGAGCGGAGAGGTGATTAAGAAAGAGAAGGCGATGCCTGCCGGAATCCGCGCCTCTAAAAAACCGATGAACAGCGGGATGGAGGAACAGGAGCAGAACGGGGTCACCGCTCCGAAAATAGCCGCTACAACATTCCCTGACCCCCATTTTAAACCAGACATTTTTTGCTTAAACCGGACGGGGTCGAAGAAGGAGCGGATAAACGCGATGATCGTAACTGCTGCAAAAATCAGAAACAGGATTTTAAACACATCATAAAAAAAGAAATTCACGGCGCCAGCTAGGTGCGTGCCCTCTTGCAGGCGAAAAAGCTGAAAGGTGATGATGTCGGCAAAAGCTTGAAACATGTAAACAAACTTTACTGTTTGACAGGTTTTTCAGCAACTCTTCTTATTATTGACATTTTTTAATTTTTATATTACATTGATAACCTTATAAATAATTCTCATTATGAAAGTATTCTGTCATGACGATACCATATTGCCTGAAACCCCATCGGATTGGGACGAACTAATTGAAGAGCCTCTTTCTAAGGCTGACGTTAAAGAGTTCGGACTAGCTCAGCTAGAGTTTGGCTTTATTAGGCAAATGAGAAGCCGCATTGTACGCGCTACCCAGATAGAATTAGACCCATCAGATCTTCGCAAATTAATTAATATTATGAATGAATGGGGCAATAGAGGGTGGCCTAATGAAGCGGATTAAAATAGCTCTGCTATTTGAAGATTGAAAACAGGTGTTATTTCGTTGTATCGTTATGTCGTTACTTCGTTTTAATTATGGAGGTAAAAATCGAACCATCATGGAAAGAGCGGTTGGCAGAGGAATTTGATAAGCCCTATTTTAAAGAGCTGGTGGATTTTGTGCGCGCAGAATATCAGTCTAAAAAAGTTTTTCCGCCCCCTAAAAACATCTTTAAAGCCTTCGATCTTTGCCCTTTTGATAACGTCAAAGTCGTTATTCTTGGGCAGGATCCGTACCACGGTCCCGGGCAGGCGCACGGGCTTTGTTTTTCCGTGAATCAGAATATCCCGATGCCGCCTTCTCTTATCAATATTTATAAGGAAATCCAGTCCGATACCGGCGGACAGATTCCGGCTCACGGCAATCTGGAGCATTGGGCGGAGCAAGGGGTGTTTTTACTCAACGCCACGCTTACTGTTATCACTCACATGGCCGGTTCTCATCAGCGAAAAGGGTGGGAAGAATTCACTGATGCCGTTATTCGTCTGATTTCCGCCAAAAAAGAACACGTTGTATTCATGCTCTGGGGGGCTTTTGCGCAAAGCAAGGCCGAAATGATCGATTCCTCCAAACACCTTATTCTTAAAGCGCCTCACCCGTCTCCATTATCGGCCCATCGAGGTTTTTTTGGATGTAAGCATTTTAGTCAGGCGAATGATTATTTAAAGTCACATAACCTGACACCGATTACCTGGATTTAATAGGATATTAGGATACGAAAACCTGAAGGCGCGATTAATCAATCGTTCCAGCGCGGATTATTATCCGCGCCTTCAGAGGCATGATTTCTTGAGAAAAAGGTATTTTTATGCTATAATTATTAGATTAAATCAATCTCTTATGCCAAATGGTCATCAAACCCAAACCGGTACCTGCGCCCTGTGCGGCCAGCAAAAACCCGTTAAACAGCTTATGCCTGCTGAGCTGGTAAGAGATCTGCTTGTCCAGTTCATCCGAAAGTCTAATCCTGAATGGGATGGCACGGGCATGATCTGCCAGGAAGACCTGAGCCGTTTCCGGAGCGGATATATAGAAGAGCTTTTAATAAAGCAACACCGCGATATTTCCGCTCTGGACAGAAGGGTGTTAAAAAGCCTTAAGGAACAGGAGGTCATTTCCGAGAACATCAACCAGGCGTTTGACCGGCAGTTGACCATTGGTGAAAAGGTGGCGGATAAAGTGGCGGAATTCGGCGGAAGCTGGAGATTTATCATCATTTTTGGGGTCATTCTTGCTTTCTGGATTTTTCTCAATTCATGGATACTGATTGTCAGACCCTTTGACCCTTATCCGTTCATCCTTTTAAATCTTGTGTTATCGTCTCTGGCCGCTCTTCAGGCTCCGGTCATCATGATGAGCCAGAATCGGCAGGAAGACCGCGACCGCCTTCGTTCCGAAGAAGATTATCGTGTAAACTTGAAAGCGGAATTGGAAGTCAGGCACATGAACGAAAAGCTGGATCACCTTTTGGGTCGTCAGTGGCAGCGGCTTCTTGAAATTCAGCAGATCCAGCTCGATTTGATGGAGGAGGTGGCCGCGAAAAAAGCCGGTGTTCCCAAGACAGCCACTATACCTGTACCCGCCTCTTCTTCCCCCTCCTCTTCCACAGAGCTTCCAAAATCTCAATCTTCATAAAAATGCATAACCCCGAACGAAATAAAACCCATCGGATCACAAGCGAGGAAGATGTGTGGGCTGCCATGCATTCTGCTGAAGAGGGAGAGGATATTTCGGACAGCTTTGATGCTATTTTGGATTATTATGAGGTTCCCCGAACCATGCTTAAGGGGGACAATCACAAAAGTTTCAGAGCGCTTCGCAAGACTTTTCCTCATTTTTGCGATTCTTTGAAGGAAAAACAGCTTGATGTTTTTTTTAACTATTTTCTGAATCATTGTGATGAGGTTCGTTTGTTCTGTTTTTTTGAGAACCTGAATCGCCGACAGCAGGAGTCTTTTTTAAACAAGTTATTGACCCTTATTTTAGAGGGGGATGAGATGGCCAGCCGGGAAATCCTTGAGGTCCGGAAGAAAATCTTCCGCCCCAAGAGCGGAACGGTTTCTAGCACTGAAAACGCTGTCCGACAGGCTGAACATCTTCATTTTGAAGGCGATAGAATAACGGCCGGAAGCCGGTATCTTCCGGATATCATCCGTTTTCTTAAAGAAGATAAAAAGGCGATCGCTCCCTTTTTGGACGCTATTGCAGAAGAGCATCATCAGGGTTCAGCGGTGGTTAGGAATATCATTCGTGAATTAGTGGAGCCTTTTTCCAGAAAAATTGTTAAATTAACGACGTAAAATCGTTTTCAGAAGGCCCTTTTGCCTTTATTGGAGCCTTTTTTGACTTACTTAATTAATGATGGCCTTATGTATAAAATAATGCGAATTGCACAATCCTTTTAGGACCATTAAGATGATCAGGACTTTTAAGACTATTGGGATCTATATTTTCAGTCCTGATATTTATCACAATAGTCTTAAAAGTCCTAAAAAGGCTCGATTTGCATTAAACAGGTTAAAAATCGTCTTGACATTTCATTACGTTTCGCACCAAAAAATTTGGATTTCAAGTTAAAATTCCCTTTGAAAACGAAAGGGTTTTTGCTAGTATTCATCTGGTGAGCTTCAGGCTTACCGATAAGTATGCGGTTTCCGCTATCTTATTGCTTTTGTAACTCTAACCTTATTATATAGTGGCCAAAGACGAAGACAAAAAACCTTTAAATGACTCCGAAGAGGATATGACCCCTGAGGAAGATATAGCTCCTGAAGAGGAGGATTCTGATATGGACGACTCCGAAGAGGATATGACCCCTGAGGAAGATGATTCCGATGAAGAAGGCACTGATGAAGCGGTTATTATTAAGCCAGCAAATGATGATGATATTGATGAAGACGCTCCCGTTTTAGTCGGTATCGGCAATATAGATGACCGGGATATTGTGAATGAGATGAAAGAAAGTTATCTGGATTACGCGATGAGCGTGATCGTTTCCCGCGCGCTTCCCGATGTCCGCGATGGCTTAAAGCCCGTACATCGTCGTATTCTTTATTCGATGCACGAACTGGGTCTTCGGAGCGGGGCTAAATTCCGAAAATCTGCCGCGGTGGTTGGTGACGTTTTGGCTAAATACCATCCGCATGGCGACAGCGCGGTATACGATTCGATGGTGCATATGGCGCAGGATTTTAAGATGCGCTATCCGCTGGTGTTTGGCCAGGGTAACTTCGGCTCCATGGATGGCGACAATGCGGCGGCGATGCGTTATACCGAGGCCAAAATGCAGAAGATCACCGATGATATTCTGGCTGACATTGAAAAAGACACGGTTAATTTCCGCCCTAATTATGACGGCCGTCTGAAAGAGCCATCCGTTCTGCCCAGCCGGATCCCCACACTCCTTCTTAACGGAACGATGGGTATTGCGGTCGGTATGGCCACCAATATTCCGCCTCATAATCTAAAAGAGGTAATGGATGCCGTTACTCATTTGATTGACAATCCCGAGGCCTCTATTGAAGACCTGATGCAGTTTATCAAGGGGCCGGATTTCCCAACGGCTGGAATGGTTTACGACATCGAAGCCATTAAAACCGCTTATGCCACAGGCCGTGGCAGTGTTATTATGCGCGGTCGTGCGGAGATTCAGGAGATGAAAGGCGGCAAATTCCGTGTGGTGATCACTGAAATCCCTTATCAGGTAAATAAGGCTACTTTGGTGGAGAAGATCGCGATGCTTGTTACCGCTAAAACCATAAAAGGAATTTCAGATATTCGTGATGAATCCAACAGAAAGGGTGTGCGGGTAGTGGTCGAATTAAAACGCGACGCTTATCCTAAAAAAATCCTCAATCAGCTTTACAAATACACCAATCTCCAAACATCGTTCGGTTTTAATATGATCGGTCTTATAAATGGTATACAGCCACGGCTTCTGGATATTAAACTTATTCTTCAGCAGTTTATTGAGCATCGTCAGGAGGTCGTTCGCAGACGTACAGAATATGAATTAAAAGTCGCTCAGGCGCGCGCTCATATATTAGAAGGGCTGAAGGTCGCTCTCGACAATATCGATGAAGTGATTACATTAATCAAAAAATCTGCGACCAAAGAGGCCGCCAAAGAGGGGCTGATGAAACAGTTCAAATTAACGGAAATTCAGGCAAAAGCGATTCTGGAAATGAGATTACAGACTTTAGCCGGCCTGGAACGACAGAAAATCGAAGATGAACTGAAAGAAAAACTCGATTTTATCAAAGAATGTGAAGGAATATTAGGTGATCCGAAAAAAATCCTGACCATTATTTCTCAGGAAACTCAGGAGATCATCGGTAAATATGGTGACGAGCGCCGCACTGAAGTGATTCCGAACGCTATTGGTCAATTCGATGTGAAGCAATTGATTCCCGATGAAGACATGGTGGTGATTATAACCAAAGGCGGTTATATCAAACGTTTATCCCCGACCGTTTACCGCACACAAGGGCGTGGTGGTAAGGGGGTGATCGGCATGGGTACCAAGGAAGAAGATGAGATTGCACAGATTATGCATGCCCGCACTCATAACAATCTCCTTTTCTTCACGAATAAGGGGCGAGTTTTCCGTTTGCCGGTTTACGAGATCCCGCAGGCCAGCCGAACTGCTCGCGGCCAGGCTATTGTGAATTTAGTGCAGCTTACCGACAAGGAAGTCGTCACGGTCATGTTTGACGACTCAAAAAGGGAGGGCAATGAATTCCTCGTCATGGCGACCACTAAAGGAACCATTAAAAAGACGAAGATCGAAGATTTCAAGAATGTCCGGAAAACCGGTTTGATTGCTATTAAACTGCGTTCCGATGATTTGCTTGAATGGGTTAAGCCTGGCAAAGAAGGGGATCAGATCGTGCTGGTTACCCGTGAAGGCAAATGCATCCGTTTCAGACAGACTGATGTCCGTTCGATGGGACGAAACAGCATGGGTGTACGCGGTATCCGCTTAAAAAGTAATGATAAGGTGGTTCAAATGGATATTGTTAAAGACGAAGAGGCCAGCCGTTTACTGGTTGTAATGGAAAATGGCTTAAGTAAGAGCACGAAAGTCAGTAAATACCGTTTCCAGAACCGTGGCGGAACCGGTGTCAAGACCGCCTCTTTAACCTCACGCACCGGCAAACTTGTCGGTGCCCGAATACTAGAAGATGGAATGGATGGTGATATGATTATCATTTCCGGAAGCGGTCAGATGATCAGGCTCCCGTTGAATGAAATCCCTACGAGTGGCCGCGCTACCCAGGGCGTGTATGTCATGCGCCTGAAGGGAAATGACAAAGTCGCGTCCATTTCTTTAATCGAAGAGGAAAAGAAGGTTTCCGATGAGCAGGAATTACCATTAGAATAGAGTACAAATTCTTTGATTACAGAGGAAAAGAAGGCTTTTCATAAGCAGGAATTGCCATTATAATAAACACAAAGACAAACAAAGTCTCTATGACTCCTTCTTTTTTAAAAAAACTCTTTTGTTTTGCTATTTTTGCGCTCTTTGTGTTTCCGTTTACTTCGGTGCACGCGCAGGAGTTTTTTAAAGATGTTTCCATTTCTCCGGCGGATGTGCGAATGGCCGGCAATGTTTTAAAGGGGGACACTGTGCGGGTTTACGTCACTGTTCAGAATCGCTCATATTTCGATTTATCCGGTGTGGTGAAGTTCTACGATGAAAAGACCAGTTCCTTTATTGGGTCGGATCAGCCAGTTTCCATTCTGGCACAGAAAACCGATGATGTGTTCGTGGACTGGAATGCCGCTTCTTTGGGGAATCACACCATTGCCATTCGGGTTGTTCCTTGGCATAGTGACGGTGATGACCCTGGTAATAACAAGATCACCAAATCGGTCTATGTAGATGTTGACAGTGATGGAGACGGCATTGGCGATAGTGTGGATCCGGATGATGACAATGATGGCACACCCGACGGTGAGGATGATTTTCCTCATGATCCCGGCGAATCTACCGATACCGATGATGACGGCATTGGTGATAACACTGATACCGATGATGACGGGGATGGGGTGTCGGATGCCGAAGATGAATTTCCAATGGATTCCGAAGAGAGCAAAGATACTGATGGTGACGGTTTTGGGGATAATGCCGACAAGTTTCCTTATGACGCTGATGAATGGTTTGACGCGGACGGTGATGGCTTAGGCAAGAACGCTGATCCCAATGATGAAAATCATGGTCCGATTCCGCAGATCAATGTCGATAAAGCCAGGGTGCGAGTAGGGCAATTTATTATTTTTAATGGTTTAGAATCCAGTGATCCGGATGGTGAAGTCGTTAAATATGAATGGGATTTTGGGGATGCATTGGGAGATAGTGGTGTGATTGTGGAGCATGTGTATAAAAAGACTGGCGGTTATATTATTACCTTAACAGCCATTGATGATCTGGGAGAATCCCGCCAGCAGCAGATTCAGGTGAAAGTGGGTTGGAGCCTGCTCACTCTTCTTCTGCTTATCTGCACCATCCTCCTAATCCTCCTCCTGCTTGGCCTCCTTATTCCCAGTAGCCGCTTTCACCATAAAAAACTACTTAAAGCTCATCATGTTGAACGGATGAAAAAACAATGATGTCTGTGCTATTTAAAGTGTAACCTGTCGCAGAAAATTGCAAAAAACAAGGAGGTATACACTGTTTAAATTGCAGTCTGAGGATTTTGCTGTGGTATAAAAATTAAAAAAATTGCAGAAAATTGAAAATGTCACAAATTATTTTTTCAAATTTTATTCACCCTCACTGTTCTCAGGCGACGCACGACCATCACTTAACTCATTGTTTTTTAAACAACTTCAAAAAAATTGGGTTGCGTAAATACATCATCAGTCTTTTTATTTTTTCCAAAAAAAACCTTGTCTAAAAGGAAGAAATACTTTAAAATCCTTCCGCTATCTATAAGTTATAACGTTTTTTGAAATGAAAGCCGATATCCATCCTGCTTATCACAAAGCAAAAGTCACTTGTGCCTGCGGGGCAAAGTTTGAATTGGGTTCTACTCTGGAATCTTATCATGTAGATACCTGTTCCAAGTGCCATCCTTTTTATACAGGTAAACAGAAACTGCTCGATACAGCTGGTCGTGTCGATAAATTTAAAGAACGTCAGAAGGCTTTTGAGATGAGACAGGCTGAGGAGAAAGCACGTACCGGCAAAAAGACTAAAAAGGAGACGGTCGAAGAAAAGATGACCCGTAAAGCGGAAGAGAAAGAAGTACTAAAAGAGACTGAAAAGGCTGCAAAACAAGAGGCTAAAAAGAAAGTGGCTAAAAAACAGGCCGAGAAAGTCATTGTGAAGAAGACGGAAAAGGAAGAGAAGACTGAGAAAAAGCCTGCCAAGAAAGTGGAGAAGAAGGCTGAGGAAAAAGAGGAGTAGATTGAATAATCCATTAAAATATCTTGAATAGCATCCTAACGCCGGGTGCTATTTTTGTTTTTTGCTGAATACCGATTTAATCATCGTGATGATGCCCACAATAAATCCTGAAAATATCAGTAATTAGCCAATAGGTATTAACGCGAAAGGTTCATGCAAGAACCCATTTTCGTCTAAGTACGAACCAATTAAGTTAAAAGCCAAAGAACAGGTCATTCCCAGAATGATTAGATTGATTGCTATGATGTGAAATTTATTTAATGTTTTCATGTGGTGTCTTATTTTCCGATAATTTCTTTCATCTTCTCCACAAACACTCCCTTATCAAACCGCTCCGCAATACTTCTTATTTTCTGAATATCGTATGTGTTTTCATTGGCCAGCAGTCGGGCCAAGCCGTCTTCAAGGGATTGGGGGGTTGGGCGGGTAAAAAATTCACCGCTTACACCCGCTACCACACTCTCTGTTACTCCGCCCACGCCGTACGCCAGCACCGGTTTGCCGGCGGACATGGCTTCTACGGGAGTGATGCCAAAGTCCTCTTCGCCGGGGAAGATGAGCGCCCGGCAGTTTTCCAGGTAATCGCGGGTTGTGTGATCGTCTTTGTAGCCCAAAAATTCGATGTTGGACTTGGCGATGGACTGAAGATATGCTTTTTGTGAGCCCTCACCGATGATGATGAGCTTGCGGTTGATCTTGTTGAAGGTGTGGATGGCCAGATCGAGACGTTTAAATGGCGAGAGAGCGGAAACGATGAGAAAATAGTCCTCGTGGTGTTTGGCCGGAGTGAAGCGCTTCACGTCCACAGGCGGATAGATCACCTTCGCCTCCCGTCGCCAGTATTTTTGAATACGTTTTTGTACGTGTCTGGAATTGGCGATGAGTACGTCGGGGCGGTCAGCGGCTAAATAATCCCATTGCCGGATGTTGTTCATCTTCTGCGCGATCAGAAATTTCATGAACGGGGAGAAGTTTTTGGTGTATTCGTGTACAAAGTCCCACGCGTAGCGCATGGGAGAATGGCAGTAGCAGATGTGTCTGGTGTTTTTCCCGGTTTTAATTCCGTGCATAAAGGCGGAACTGCTGGAGATCACCACGTCGTAACGGCTAAAATCCCATTGTTCCACGGCTTTCCCCATGCCAGTGAGCAGGTATTTGGGGCGGATTCCCAGTTTGTACCATTTCTGCAGCCGGCTGGGGTGTATTTTCTGGTCACGGAACCAGTCGTCAGTTCTTTTTTTATCGTGAAAAAGCGTGTAGATGGGGGCTTTTGGGTGGCAGTCAGAAAGCGTCTTAATTACCCGTTCCGCACCCCCTAATTTGACCAGCATTTCATGGGCGATAGCTAGATTCATAATAATTCGTATTGTGGCTCGGATAGTTGCTCGTATTGTGGTCCACTATTAGAGCCACGACTTGAGCCACTATTCGGAAACAAAGATATTATACATCAAGTCAGCAAAAATCGTTTGTATTGACAGTAAGTTAAAAATATGATACAATATAACACAAAATTAATTCTATTCATTTCGCCCTTAATCCGCTATTATTTAACCGCTGTATTTACTCCAAAATAAAAAATGACTGTTCTGACTATTCTGCTTACCATCGGTTTTCTCTACCTTCTTTTCCATTTTCTCCGGGCATTACGTCTTAGCTCTAATAACCGAAAGATGGGAGGTGTTGTTCTGCGTGTGGCGGTGTCTAAAACGAACGAACGCGGCCCGATTGTGGCGGAACAGATCTATTCCGCTTTGCATGGTCTGGAGGGGAATTATAATTTTATCGACTATATGCTGGGGCGGCCCAAACCGCGTTTCAGTCTCGAAATCGCGTCGGTTAAAAATGTGATCCAGTTTTTTATCTGGACACCTAAACGATACCGCAATGTGATTGAAAGTCAGATCTACGCTCAGTATCCGGATGTGGAGATCCAGGAGGTGCCGGATTATTCTAAAGAAGCCTTTGCGATTTATGAAGTGGCGGTTCCGAAGCCTAAACTGGCTGACGGCTCGTCTGAACTGGTGGAATATACGTCTGAGAACGCTTCTATGGAAGCCAAACTCTCTTCGTCCGCCATGGGCATGGCGGTGACCGCCGAGATGAAACTGACCGATCCTTATATTTATCCTATCAAGCGTTACCCTCAATTTGAAGACAAACTCACACGCCTGGCTACAGAACCGCTGGCCGGCATCACTGCGACCCTTTCCAAGCTCAACGCGACTGATGAGCAGGCCTGGATTCAGATTTCGATGGAGCCGACAGGGGATTGGTGGCGTAAGCGGGGCCTTAAGTGTCTGAGAGTCGTCAGTAACGGACTGTTTGCAGGTGTGTTTTGGCTTAATACTTTAGCCACCAATATTTATTTGGCACGCGGGTTCTGGCGGCGGTTTTTTTATTCACCCATTTACCTGCTTTTCTGGATGATACGCGGATTTCACACAGGGGATCTGCTTACTGGCAAGAAGGGTTCTAATGATGAAGATCTTGATGAGCAGGTCAGCCGTACTCATGACAGGGAAGACCCTATTACGGCCGCGGTGGATAAAGTCACTCGTCTGACGTATGACGTGAATATCCGTATCGTTTATCTTCCCCGCCCGGAGAACCGGGATCTGGCCGAGGTAAAACTGAATGAGATCGCGAGCAGTTTTCATCAGTTCAATATGCCGAATATGAACAGCCTGGAGGTCGGACGTATTAATCAAAGCAATCGTCAGATCCTTCGCCGTTATCAGCAGCGCCTCGTTGTGAATCCCATCCTTTTAAATGTCGAAGAACTGGCTACGATTTACCATATGCCCGCTATGGATGTCGGTACGCCGAATGTTTTCTGGGTGAATTCCCGTCGTCTGGAACCGCCCTACGATTTACCGATTATCGGTTCCGTTCCGGATGATGAACTGACGATTATCGGTGAAAGTAATTTTCGCGGACACCGCCAGCGGTTCGGTATTAAAACAGTCGACCGAAGACGCCATGTGTATATCATCGGTAAAACCGGTATGGGTAAATCCGTACTTCTCGAAAACATGATCCGAAGTGATGTGGAGCAGAAAAAGGGGGTAGCGGTGATCGATCCGCATGGAGATCTGGCAGAGGCAGTAATCGATTTTGTACCCGCTCATCGCACCAATGATGTGGTGATCTTAGATCCATCCGACATCTCTCATCCGTTCGCCTTTAATATGCTGGAAAGCGGAGATGAACCGCATAAACGGAATCTCATCGCATCAGGATTACTCGGTGTATTTAAAAAGATGTATTCGGAAAGCTGGGGTCCGCGCCTTGAACATATTTTGAGGAACTGTTTACTGGCACTGGCAGAAACGCCCAACACCTCCATGATGGGGATCATGCGTATTCTGGTGGATGATAAATACCGAAAACAGATCGTCGAAAAACTCAGTAACCCGATGGTGCGCAGTTTCTGGGTTGATGAATTCGGTAAGATGCAGGACCGTATGCGTACGGAGGCGATTTCGCCGATTCAGAACAAGGTCGGCCAGTTTTTATCTTCTCCCATGATCCGCAATATCGTCGGGCAGGTAAAATCCACGGTCAATATCCGTTTTATGATGGACTCCGGAAAGATCATCATTGTGAATTTGTCGAAAGGTAAGATCGGTGAGGATAATTCCAGCCTGCTTGGCTCCATGCTGATCACTAAATTCCAGCTGGACGCGATGAGCCGTGCGGACGTGGCGGAAAAAGACCGTAAAGACTTCTATTTATATGTTGATGAATTCCAGAATTTCGCTACCGATGCTTTCGCGACTATTCTTTCTGAAGCCAGAAAATACAAACTCAATCTCACAATGGCCAATCAGTATGTGGCTCAGATGCCTGATGAGGTCCGTGATGCGGTGTTCGGCAATGTTGGCACGTCGCTTTGTTTTCAGGTCGGCTTTGATGACGCGGAATATTTCAGTAATCAGTTTTCCGAAGAAGTGTTGCCAAACGATATCGTTTCGCTGCCTAAATATAATTGCTATACCAAATTGATGATTGATGGGATGCCGAGTAAAACATTCTCTATTTCTACCCTGCCGCCTCCGGAAGCCAGTACTGAAGAAGGCCGTCGGGAAAAAATTGTACGCTTATCCCGCGAGCGGTACTGCACTCCGCGTGAAGTGGTGGAAGATAAGATCAACCGCTGGTCACAATCGTCTTTTGAGGACAAAAAGAAATTGGAAGAAGGGAAAAAGCACCTGGATAAACCGAAGAATGAACAGGATAAGGCAAAGAAGGAGGATAAAAATTCAAAGTCGGAAAAGCCTAAAAAGAGTAAGTAGTTATAAGGCAGGAGTTGGGGGAGTAGCTCTTTTCGGCCTTCACCTTTTTGTCATCCTGAATTTAGTTCAGGATCCCCCAATTTTCCGATAATCCTTTCAGCTGGTATGAGCGGACTATTTATTTTAATTCCAAAAGCCTAGTATATGGCTATTTGGTTTGTCGGGAGATCCTGAAACAAGTTCAGGATGACGTTTGGGGATTTGTATACCATCTGCCCCCTTCATTCAAAAGATCAAGGCAATTTCTTTGCCCCTGTGATTTAGTCGTGTAAAATAAACACACTTTCTAATTTTTGATATGGGACGATTTTACCTATACATTGCGCTTATTAATATGCTCGACCTTCTGGCTATTTTGTCGGCCAAGATGTGGCATATTACCAATAAACCTTATTATCTGGCAGGAACGGCGTTGGGTTTCGCGCTGGCCGGTATCTTTTTTGCACTGTCACTCAAATACGAAGGCATGGCGGTGACCAATGTGCTCTGGATCGCCATTTCGGTTATTCTGGTGGCGGCGATGGGTTATTATATGTTTAAGGAAACCATCACGTTCTGGCAGTTTGTGGGTATGGGGTGTGTGGTGCTGGGGATTGTGTTTTTGAATATACGATAATGTTTTGCTAAATTTTTCTACCATCGATGAGCTTCCCTGTACTGTTTCAATAGGGAAACGTTTGAATCATTTGAAAAGTTTTCCGTCTTACTCCACACTTTTCTACATGATTCATCCTCATTGCATTTCGGCCATTCGGCCTCATTTCACTCGGACCACGTTTCTCGCTACTTACTATGAAAAAGCTAATCGGCATCATCGGCGGAAAGGGGAAGATGGGTAAATATTTTTCCGAGTTTTTTGAGCGAAACGGCTATAAAGTCCTTATTAGCGATAAGGGCACCAAGCTCACTAATATCCAATTGGCCAAAAAGGCAGATGTTGTGGTGGTTTCGGTACCAATTAATAAGACGCAGGCGGTGATTGATGAGGTGACTCCTCATATTCGGTCGTCTGCTTTGCTTATGGATCTTACCTCCCTCAAAGTTTTTCCGATGGAGGCGATGAAGAAAACAAAATCTTCCTATCTGGGCTGTCATCCGCTATTCGGTCCTACTAATCCTACTGAAGGCCAGCTGGTGGTTTTGTGCCCTGGTCGCGGGCAGAAATGGTTTAACTGGTGGAAGGAACTGCTTGAGAAAAATAAAGTGATCATTAAAACACTGCCTGCTAAAAAGCACGATAAACTGATGGCTTATGTGCAGGTGCTTACCCATTTTTCCGATATTGCCCTATCCGACACACTCCGTAAATCCAAAATTCCTATTCGGGAGATGCTGGCGGTTCAGAGTCCTGTTTACCGGCTGGAACTGGATATGATGGGACGCCTTTTAAATCAGGACGCTCAGCTGTATGCCAATATCGAAATGGACAATCCTTTAAGCGGTCGGGTGCTGGATGATTTTATTGATAGCTGTCAAAAACTCAAAGATATTGTCGCTAAAAAGGATGATAAGCAGTTTGCACGCTATTTCAACTCCTGCTCTCATTACCTCGGCCCTTTCGCGCAGGAAGCCATGACCGAAAGCGACCGGCTGATCCGTGAATTACAGGGTAATGTGGCCCCGCAGGCGCCGACAGCGGCTATGACCAAAGCGATAGATATTGCGGTGCTGGGCCCCGAAAATACGTATTCTGACCGGGCGGTCAAGCGGGCTTATCCTAAAGCGCATATCGGCTATATGCCGTCCATCAGTGCGGTGTTTGATTGGGTGCTCAAGCATAAAAAAGCCGGTTTTGTCCCCATTGAAAACAGCCTCACCGGGTCGGTGCGCGAAACGCTGGATGAACTGTATAAAAAGGAGGTGTGGATTGAAAAAGTCGTTTCACTCCCCATTCATCTGGCTCTGGTGGGAATTAAAAAGGTTCCGAAAAATGAGATCCGATTTATTTATTCTCACTATCAATCCCTTCTTCAGAGTCAGGAAACCATCCGCAAACATTTCCCCAAAGCCTCTTGTATTCCGATGGACAGCACCACGGCGGCCTTGGCACGGGTGGCGATGGAAAAGAATCCTGTGGCGGCGGCGATTGGCTCGGAAATGGCGGCCCGTGTTTATGATCTTAAAATTCTCCAATCCTCCGCTGAAGACAGCCGGAATAACACCACTTATTTTGCGGTGATCCGAAAAAAGCCTCAGCGTCTGAATCTGAAGAAAGCGGTTAAAACGTCGATTGCTTTTCATTTTTCCAAAGATTCCCCAGGTTCTCTGTTTGCAGTCCTTCAGGATTTTGCCGAGGCTTATATAAACCTTACTAAGATCGAATCCCGCCCCAATCCTAAGATCAGCGGGGAATACGTGTTTTACGCGGATTTTGAAGGGAATCTTTCCGATCCCGATGTCAAAAAAACCCTCGATCATGTGAGAAAGAGGGTCGCGAAGTTAAAAGTGCTGGGGTGTTATGAGGTAGACTAGTTGTAGAATAGATTATTTCGGTTGACGACTTTTGCCGATTTCCTCAGATCCATTACATATAATTTGGGGTCTTCCAGTAACGCCTCAATTTTGCCTTTCAGTTTTTTTATCCGCCTTTCCATTAATTCTCTTTCTTCAGATGACTCATCCAGTTCATCTAATTTTTCCTGTATGTTTCTAGCTTCCGCCTCTTTTTCCATAATAATAACTCTATGTTCTTCCAGTCTTTCCAGAAAGACCTGCCATCGGGATCCGAGAACATCGTATATTGCGGAGATTCCTGCACCTGTTTCCAGTGTGCATCCTTTCATCATTGCAATATCTTCTTTTTTTGCCACCTCTCTTATTAGATTTTTTGAAATCAGATGACGAAAGAGAACTAGCGCAGAGAATTTCTGATAAAATTCACGGCGTTCGTCCATACTCATCGCTTCCAGTTCTTCCATGCTGTGCTCCAATATATCAACGTCACCATTATTAAGTGACTGGTCGTTTTCATCTGGCATCATAAAATAAGAAGGTTAATCAAAAGGTTACTACACTAATATATATTTTAATATTTGTCAATATAAATTTTTTTTAAAAAAAAGCCTGACTTTTTATCAGACTTCTTGTATTGGCTGTATTAGTTTTTTATTTACGTAGCTTCTTTGACATCCTGATCATCCGGTAAAGGAGAGGCCCCTCTCATTATACGGTCTTTTAAAATATCAACCACTACCTCTGAAGAGACCTCCGCTTTAAGGGCCAGCCTGATTTCATCCAATTCGGGAGAAGGCAGGTTATTGGGATTTTTTTCCAATGCATAAAGAAAACGGTCTAATTTTTCATCGGCAAAATTCTGGTTTTCTCTTCCAAACATATGCAGTAAACCCTTTTTCACCTTTTCCTTTCCGTATTGGTCGAGCCATGCCGCTACCAGTCCGCTGCTCAATTTTTCATGCTCACCTTCGAGCTTCAATACCTCTTCAGCCAGAGGAGCGGCTTTAGCAGCTTCAAAAGCTTCTCCGTATGGTCCATTCTTAAATGGAGGAAGTGCTTCTGCCTGATCTTCTGTTAAATCATCCGCACTTATTTCTTGTAAATTACCTGCCTGAATACCAGAAACAGTCACATCTTTATCTTCAGCATCTTCTTCTGCTAACTCTAGAGGTTTTAAGGCTGTTTCAACATCTTCATCGGTCAGGAGTTGACCTTCTCGTCCTTCTAATTTTTCCTGATAAACAGTGTCAGCTGCCTGTTTAATGGCGCCGTATTTTTGACGATCATCTTCATTATCGTAGGCTAATAGTTCGTCTAACAAGTTTCTTACGTCTTTTACCTGACTTGTTTCCAGCCTGGTAAGTTCAGTTTTTGCTTCACCAATTGGCTTGCCTTCCAGTTTTTCGATGACAACGGAGGCATCATGGCTTCGGCCTTGTTTAGTTATATCCGGCATGATTTTATTTTTTAATTTTATAAATCTTATTATTATAGCATAAATCTACCTTAAAATCAATACTTCAGAGGCTTAAAAATAGTTAAAATGTGCTAAAATGCCTTCGTTTTAACAACCCCCCTATGAGACTGCTCGTTACGGGAGGAGCTGGTTTTATCGGCTCTCATTTCATCCGTTACATGCTCGGCAGGTATCCGGATTACGAGATTATTAATCTCGATCACCTCACTTACGCGGGGAATTTAGACAATGTGTCGGATGTTTCCGATCATTCTCATTATTCTTTCGTACAGGGTGATATTGCTGATCGTAAGTTAATGGATGAACTGGCGGGGAAAGCGGATACTATTATTAATTTTGCGGCGGAAACGCATGTGGACAATTCCATAACGGATCCGACCCCTTTTCTGACCACTAATGTTATCGGTACACAGATTTTGATCGAGGCCGCTTTAAAATATAAGCACTCCCGCTACCTCCAGATTTCCACTGATGAGGTGTACGGGGATATCGAAGAAGGACTGTTTACCGAAAACTCTCCTCTGAAACCCAGTTCACCGTATTCTGCCTCTAAGGCAGCCGGAGATATGCTTTGTTTGGCGGCGATCCGAACCTACGGTCTGCCGGCGGTGATTTCCCGCTGTTCCAATAATTATGGCCCCTATCAGTATCCCGAAAAGATCGTTCCGTTTTTCATCAAAAGACTGTTAGCGGGTGAAAAGGTACCCGTTTATGGGAATGGTAGCAATGTTCGTGATTGGCTGCATGTGACCGACCACTGCCGGGCCGTCGATCTGATCCTGCACGAAGGAAAAATCGGAGAAATTTACAATGTCGGAGCGAATAATGAGCATTCCAACCTCGAGATCACCAAAAAAATGCTTAAAATACTCGATTTACAGGAGGATCGGATCGAATTTGTAAAAGACCGGCCAGGTCATGATATCCGTTATGCCATTGATGCCACGAAAATCCGTAACGAACTCGGCTGGAAACCGACGGTTGATTTCGAGGAGGGATTCCATAATACTGTTCTGTGGTATAGCGAGCGGTTAGTGATCAACAATTGACATTTAACATCTGACACCTGACTTTTAAAGTCAAATGTTAAATGTTATGTGTCAGGTGTAAAATTTTTATTTCATAAAAATTTTCTATGTGCGGAATATTCGGTTATCTCGGCAAGCGTGACAACGCCCTCGAGATCGTCATCAAAGGATTGCAGAAATTGGAGTACCGCGGGTATGACTCGTGGGGTGTGGCCACCGATCTTAATGGTGAACTGTTTTCTCATAAAAAAGTCGGTAAGATCTCTGAGGCGAATCTGGATGATTTTAAAGATAAAAAAGTCAAATTGGCTATCGGCCATACCCGTTGGGCTACTCATGGAGGAGTTACCAATGCCAATGCACATCCTCATTTTGACCCGGAAAAACAGATCGCTGTGGTGCACAATGGGATCATCGAAAATTATCAGGAAATCCGTGAAGAATTGGGGAAAGAGAATTTTGTGTCGGAAACCGACACCGAGGTAATTGCTCATCTTATTGCCAAATACCGCAAAGATTATTCGTTTAAAGAGGCGGTTTTGAAGGCGGTTCAGCGACTCGTTGGCCGGTACGCCATCGTGGTTCTAAATGTCGGTGAGAATTATCTGATTGCCGCGCGCCGGGGCTCTCCTCTGATCGTCGGTGTCGGGGAAGATGAGGCCTTTTTAGCCTCTGATATTCCGGCGTTTCTGGAATACACGCAAAATGTTAATTATCTGGATGATAATGAGATGGTCATCGTGAATGATGGGGTGGAATTTTTGAATCTGGAAACGGGTGAACCGATTAAAAAACGTCTGGTCAATATCGACTGGCAGGCGGAGTCCGCGGAGAAGGGGGAGTATGATCACTTTATGCTGAAGGAGATCATGGAACAGAAAGACTGTATTCACCGCGCCATCAATCAGGATACCGATGAGATCATGCACATCGCTCAGCAGATCAAGGATTCACGGGGTTGTTTTTTGTCCGGTTGCGGAACTGCTGGCAAGGTCTGTATGGCGGGGGAATATTTTTTTTCCATTATTGCTAAACGCCATGTAAATTTTGCCCCCTCCTCTGAATTTCCGGTTTATCATCACTTTTTGCGACCCGAAAGTTTACTCATCGTCATTTCACAAAGCGGAGAAACCGCGGATGTTTTGGAGGCAATGGAAGCGGCTAAGAAGAAGGGCGCGAAAGTGCTCTCGATTGTGAATGTTGAAGGTTCGACGATTGCCCGTCAGTCCGATTTCTCTCTGCATATTAAGGCTGGCCCTGAAAAGGCGGTGGCATCCACTAAAGCCGCCACGTCTCAAATGGCCCTTCTCCTTCTGATCGCTACGGCTATGATAGGAGAATTACAGGAAGGAAGGCGTATTCTGGCGGAAGTGGCATCCAAAATCAACGATATGCTGAATCCTCGTTTTCTCACGTACATCAAAAGTGTGGCGGAGAAAATTAAAGATCAGGAAAATGCGTATATCATCGGAAAAGCCGAGAACTATCCCATGGCTCTGGAGGCGGCCATCAAAATCCAGGAGGTCAGTTATGTGCACGCGGAAGGCTTCGCGGCCGGTGAGCTAAAACATGGTCCGATTGCTCTGATTACTGAGGGAACCCCTTGCATCTCGTTTGTGGCGAACGATGAAGTGAAACAGGATGTCATCAATAACACGATGGAACTCAAAGCCCGTGGAGCTTATATTATTGGCATCAGTCCGGATAATCACGATGTTTTTGATGAATGGATCAAGGTTCCTGATGTCGGAGTGGCTTCACCGCTGGTAAACATCGTTCCTATTCAGATTTTAGCTTATTATATTGCGGTTCTGCGCGGGCTGGATCCGGATATGCCCAGGAATCTGGCTAAGTCTGTTACTGTAAAATAAATATGGAATTTCTTTTCGGCATTAACATCAACAACTATAAGATTCTGATGATTTTCTGGAATCTTTTTTTGGCTTTAGTTCCCTGTTTAACCGTTTATTATTTGACTAAGGCAGTGGGCCGGAAACAATGGGGAAAATTAGGCAAGGCTCAGTGGGCGTTTGTCTTTTTGTTTTTGTTCTGGCTTTTAACACTTCCGAATACCGCTTACTTATTTACCATGGTCCGGCATTTGGTGAATTATTGCCGTGATTTTAATCCTTACCGGGTCTGCCCGGACCGGACATGGATGGTGATGTTTTTCTTTATTTATGCGCTGGCTGGTGTTCCTATTTTTTATTATGCGATTCATAAAATGACACAGGTTTTTAAAACTCTTTTCAGTAAACGCTCTGCTGTTATTCTTCCTGTTGTCGTTATTCCCCTGACGGCGATCGGTGTAATGTTTGGGCTTTTTGAGCGTTATAACAGTTGGGACGTTTTAACAAGAGCCGATGAGATTATGAGCACTTTATTCAGTTATTTTACTAACGGAAATCACCTCCTTAATCTCTTCGCCTTTACCTTAAGTTTCTATCTGATTTACTATAGTGCAGACTATTTTTTATGTAAAAAGAAAAAATGATACGTGTTCATCTTACGATCAGCGGTAAAGTGCAGGGTGTTTTCTTCCGCACTCATACTCAGGAAAAGGCTGAAGAATTTGATGTAAAGGGATGGGTGGCTAATGAGGCTGATGGCACCGTGACTGTGGTCGCTGAAGGGCCGGAGAACAAGATCAGGGATCTGGTCGACTGGTGTCATGGAGGCCCTAGTACCGCTCAGGTTAATAAGGTCGAAGTCGATCAGCTTCCTTACACGGAAGAGTTTGATGATTTTCATATCCGCTATTAAATTTTTAATTTTTACAATTTTTAAATTTTTGTAAATAATATTTAAATTCGAAACCGATAAACAATTATATTGTAAATCAGCACATTAAAAATTGAAGTTTAGGATTCATTTCAAAAATTACAAAATTATAAAAATTTTCGCAATATGGGCGATAAAAAACATCCAATTTTGGTCAGTATCCCTCATGGTTCCACTTTCGTTCCGGCGGAACTCCGCCGCCGTATGCATATGACCGACCGGGGAGTCAAACTGCAAAGCGATCCTTACACCGTGGATATTTTTGATGTTCCCAATGCGTATGTGGTCAAGGCCAGGATCTCACGATTGGTGGTGGATTTAAACCGGGCGCCGGATGATATCGAGATGGAGTTGAAATTATCCGCGGATGGAGTGGTGGTGAGTGTGGATCTGGATGGAAAGCCTATTTACAAAGACCCCCCTTCTTTTGAAGTTATTGCCGAGCGGGTAAATCAATACCATGATATGTTTCACGAAAAAATCGAGGAATTAAAGCCTAAGATCAAATTTCTTATTGATGGTCATTCCATGCGTTCCAAAGGGCCTGTTACGAAGGCCGATTCCGGTCAGGAACGAGCCGATGTTGTGCTGGGGAATCGTGATTACACCACTTGCTCCCGTAAGATGACCCGCAAGATCATGAAATTTTTTGAAGAAAAGGGTTTTTCAGTTGCTATTAATAATCCTTATAAGGGTCGGTATATCATCGGTTATCATTGTTCCCGCCGGGGACTTCCGGGGATTCAGATCGAATTGAATGAACGGCTTTATATGGGCGAGAAGACTCATAAGCCCCATAAAAAGAAAATCCAGAAACTCAACCAGATCGTGGCGGAGTTAGTAGAAGTGCTTCATACGGCCCTTGAAAAAGAAGAAGGTCTGTCGCGTGCCGACCTTTCTGCTCAGGGTAGTTTGTTTTAGTCGCAGAAAACTATACCTCCTTTTTATATTCAGCCCTATTCTTAGTGTTTATAAGGAAGGTATAGGCTTCATTTAACAATTTTATTTTTTCTAAATCACCACCCTTGTCAGTATGGTGCAGATGTGAATAAACACGATGATGCCTTTTGAGTAAATTTTGGATTTGCTCTTCGTTCAGACCCTCAAAGGCATCCGGACGCAATCCTAAAATTTTGTAATACCCTTTGGGGTCACTTTGTTTTGGTGAATTATGAGTTCTTTCTGAGAGAAGTTGGTTAATTATTCCCCGTTGCTGCCTTACAATTTGTTCCAATTTTTCTATCGCGGCTTTCAGTCTGGCTTTATTTTCTTGCAGACTTTTAATACTGTTTTTTTGGATTTTTAGTATCTTATTCTGCTCCTCCGCATGCCTTTTTAAACGTTGTTCATGTTCTTCTAAAGAGCGAATTTTTTTACGCGCCTCCTTTATATCTCTTATAAAAGGCAGAATATCGACAGACTCATTTCCAGTATTTTTTTCATTTACTCCCCCTTGTCGATCCGCTGATTTTTCCGAATATGCTTTATTTCTTTCTCTCTCTGCTATGAGTTTTAATCCCCTTTTTATCTGACTGACAGTGTCAGCCATTTTATGTCTTCTTATTTCGCCTTCCCGTCTTATTTTTGCTCCTTTTAACATCAGGATATAAAATTAATTGCTTAAAAATTTTGGAAGATCATAACTCAGCACCGTAATATCCCATGGCCGGTTATTGAACTGATCCGTCAGATACTCACCGGTGTCGAATTCCATTCCGTTAAACACTTCATTTTTCATAAACTGATATTTTTTTAAAAGTGCTTCGCTGGTCTGTGTTTTGCTTTTGAAATCCTTATTGTGCAATACGTAATACACATAGCTTTCCGCGAAATCCTCAAAAGGGTCGGTCATGGCGTAGCCGGATACAAAATCCGGATTACTCATTTCTTTTTTGCGCATTTGATCGTTTTCCCAGCTGATGCGGTAAAAGCCAAGACTGGGATCACTTTCATAAATGGGATTTTTACCGTCTTTGAATTCACTTTCCATGTCTTCATTCATTTCACTCAGAGCGCCCAGGTCCACGTTGTGACCGATCTCATGGATCATCACGCCGAAAAATTCTTCCGCATCCATGTTCACGGCGCGGAGAATAATCATACTTTTACCTCCCAGACCGCGATTAGCGTCGGGATTGTAATCTAAGATCAGGTTTTTAAGGCTTTCTGTGTGATATTCGGGCAGTTTTTTGAGTACGGTGACGATTTCTTCTTTTTTCTCTGTATCCACAATACGATACCCCGCTTTTTCATCCCGGGCTGCGAAGCGTACATGGTCTAAATCCGGTTCACGGATCACCTGATTATTAACCACGATCGGTTCAACGGTTTCCTCGACGGCACTCACCGGTTTGAGATCGTTTTTATTCCATGCCTGAACGCCTTGCCACAAAGCAAAGGAGGCGAACTGGAGGACCAAAAATAAAGAAAAGACTTTAAACAACATGGAGGGTAAAATTAAAGAATTCCTTTTGTTTTTAGTCTTTGTTTTTGGCCCCTGTTTATGGGGTACTTAAGATTGAGTAAGAATATACCATAATTTAAATATATTGTCAATAACAAAAAGCCCCTCCTTTTTGTGGGCGGGATAAGGGTATTTATGTATAATCCTAATCGAATGCTGGAGATGGTGATGCAATATCCTTTCCTTAAATATCAAAAGACATGTCGATTGCCCGGAAAATCCTTGAAAACACGTTTGTACAGGTCCTCGGTAAGCTGATTACGGCCGCGCTTTCTATTGTGGTACTGAAGATTATTTCGGGTTATTTGGGCACATCCGGCTATGGGGATTACACCACGGTGTATCAGTTTTTAGCCTTTTTCGGTATTATTGCGGATTTCGGCATTTATACGATCACGGTCAAAGAGATGTCACGCGATGAATCCAGGATTCCCGTGATTCTGGGGAATGTTATGGGGCTTCGCACGTTTCTGGCGATTCTGGCGATGGCTTTGGCAGTTCTGACGGTCTTTTTAGTACCCCGTTACGACAATACTTTGATTCCTTTGGGGGTTTTGATCGCCACGCTGGCTACCTTTTTTACATTGCTCAATGGTACGGTTTCCAGTGTTTTGCAGGTTCATTTAAAGATGCACTATGCCACCATCAGTTTAGTACTGGGGAAAATTGTTTCGGTTTTATACATGGGCTGGGTGGCTTATTTTGCTTTCACCGGCGATCTGATCAATGGTTTTTACCATCTTTTGTGGGCAGGTGTTCTGGGAAATCTGGCGATGTTCCTTGTTACTGCTTATTATGTCCGGCGGTTCTGTAAAGTCACTTATCAGTTTGATTTTTTATACTGGAAAAAGGTCTTTTTTACGGCCCTTCCATTCGGGGTGGCTTTGATTTTAAATACCATTTATTTCCGCTTGGATGTTATTCTGATGACTTTTATTCTTCCTCACAGTCAAACCATTGGAGGAGAGGCGGAATGTTTAAAAACCCTTTGCTCTGATACGGAAATCGGTTTATATGGGGTGGCTATGCGCATGCTCGAGATGCTGGTGATCATTCCTGTTTATTTTATGAATTCGGTTTTGCCTGTCATGACGCGTTACATAGAGGAGCAGAGCGAAAAAATCCGGAGTTTAATGCAGTATTCTTTTGATTTTCTGGTGGCGACAGGTCTTCCGATCCTCATCGGCAGTTTTATTTTAGCCCGCCCGATCATCCATTTTATTTCTGATCCGCAGTTTTTAAGCGGAGGTATGTTTGAATTCGGGTCGGATGTGGCGGTGCGGATTTTGATGTTTGCTATGCTTTTCTCCTTTGTAAACGCGTTGTTTGGTTTTACTCTCGTTGTTCTTAATCAGCAGGTCAAACTGATGTTTATCAATGCTGGGGCGGTTCTTTTTAATCTTATCGGCAATATTCTGGTGATTCCGGTTTGGGGTTTTCGTGGGGCGGCGATGACCTCCGTATTTTCTGAGATGATTATTCTTATTTTTACTTATTGGGTGGCTCAGAAATACCTTGGTTTCCATTTATCTGTCCGCACTTTTATCCGCACGCTTACTGCTGCCGTGACGATGGGATTGGTAGTGTGGGTGGGGTACGGCTGGATGGCTGATATATGGTTTGTCTGGCAGTTGGCCATCCTTATTCCTGTGGGTGGGTTCGTTTATCTTCTGCTGATGTTTAAAACTAAGGCGATTACGCCGGAGATGATGAGTTTACTTCGTAAGAAATAATCAAGAGTTGTGGGATTGATGTGAGTTGTGAGAGTTGTGGGGAAATTTCGCACTTCACACATCTCCCACAACTCCTACATCTCCTACATCTCCCACAACTCCTACAAAATATGTATCAAGAGGAAAAACAAATACGTCAGCATGGATTTACGCTGATCGCTGGTGTTGATGAGGCCGGGCGCGGACCATTGGCTGGGCCGGTGGTGGCCGCGGCGGTGATTCTGCCTGAAAGCTACCGGAATAAAGACATTCAGGATTCCAAAAAACTGACTGAGCTTAAACGAGAGCAGTTATTCGTCGAAATCAAAAACACCGCCTTGTCTTACGGGGTGGGTGTGGTGGGGTGGAAACAGATTGATGAAATGGGGATTTTAGCGGCTTCAAAACTGGCTATGCGGCAGGCGGTCTTAAAACTTGATCCTGCGCCGGATTTTATCCTCTCTGATGCGGTTCCTCTGAATATTACGGATATTCCCCAAAAGGCAATCATCAGAGGGGATGGGAGTGTTTTTTGCATTGCTGCCGCTTCGATTCTGGCCAAGGTCAGCCGGGATCACTTGATGCAGAAATACCATCAAAAATACCCCCAATACGGGTTTGACCGGCACATGGGTTATGGAACAGAAATTCATTTGGACGCCATTAAAAAACACGGTCCCTGTCTAATCCATCGCATGAGTTTTGCACCGATTAAAACCGATAGTGGAGCCGCTTCGCGTGGAGCTATTGTGGGGCGATAGTGGATCTATTTTTTAGGTGATTGATCATATTTAACGTTTTTACAGACAAGCTTTTGTAGCGAAAAATATAATCCTCAGCTATTTCACTTGTAATATGTTTATTATTACGCAGTTTCGTTAAATGATCTTGTGATTCATCGCTAGACCCCATAGCTATATTTAAGTAATTTATAAATTTTTTAACATAAGATCTTTGACTAAAGCCTTCTGCAATATTGGATGAGCAGGAGCTTGACGACCTTAATATCTGCCTACATTCTTCAATGTCCCAATAGTGCGGGATTTGCTTAATAAGATTACTTGTTTCTTTGGCAAGCTCTAGGGCAAGTTGATAAATTCTCAGCTCATTAACATTTTTTACGTACATATCTCTTAATTACAAAATAATCATTTAAAATTCAAAAAAACAAGTTTGAAAACTAGCATAGCTCTTTTTACTCAGTCAACAAAAAAACCACCATTGCCCCACAATCGCTCCACAATTGCCCCACTATTGGTTTATTTCATGTGGGACTTCATTCTCCCGGTCATGAGGATGATGTCCTTTGAAGAGTTTTAGTTCGTAGGTGATATCCCCTCCGTACACTTCTTCCATTCCCTGCTGGAGGTGATGGTCGATTTCCTTTTCCTCCAGTTCATGCAAAGGGCCGGCATTGTCGACCAGGATTGTTAAGTGATTGTTTTCAAAATGTAATTCCTTCACATGGCCCAGCACCAGATATTTGGTTTGCGCATTGGTGATGGCGTCGGCCAGCGCTTTTATTCTGTGTTCCATTTTTGCTGATTAATTAAAGATTAACAACTTATTATTATTTTATCAGATAAGTCCTTCATCTTCCAATATCTGTTTGTGTTTATAGGCTAATTCCATATTTCGCACTTCCTCCGGTAAAAACCATTTAACCTCCTGTGTTTCCTCAGGTTGGGCGGCGTGGGGTGTTCCGGAGACGATACGGGCGTAATGAGGCAGTCCGATGACCTTTCCCTTTGATTTAGTGTCGGTCAGGTAATATCGTCCTACAAATTGGAGCACTTCCACCTCTACACCGATCTCTTCCATGGCTTCGCGCTTAGCTGCTTCAGCAGGGGTTTCACCCCAGTCAATAACCCCTCCTACTAACCCCCACATATCCGGAAAGGTTTTTGATTCTTTTGCACGTTTCATCAGGAGGATTTCCCCTTTTTCGTTCAGAATAATATTGGCGGCACCCACCATTGGACGCTTGGGTAATTCATTCATTTTAAAAAAGGTTTATGGTATTTTTAATGTACCGCAAACCATTTGGTTTCGAAATGAATTTTTAGTTTTTAACCCGATAGCTATGAATACGTTACCTGATTTACCTTACGCGTATAATGCCCTGGAGCCTCATGTGGATGAAGCCACGATGAAAGTCCATCACGATAAACATCATCAGGCGTATCTCACCAAATATCTGGCGGCAATTGAGAGTCATGATGATCTTCTAGCCAAACCTGTTGAAGCGGTTCTGAGCGATCTTGATTCGGTTCCGGAGGATATTCGTACAGCTGTTCGGAATAACGGAGGGGGCTATTTTCACCATACTCTTTTCTTCGAGATGATGAGCCCGGACGGGGGAGGTCAGCCTACTGGTGAGCTGGCTAAAGCTATCGATGAGACTTTTGGTGATTTTGACTCTTTCAAACAGGAATTTACCAATGCCGCCTTAACGGTCTTCGGGAGCGGTTGGGTGTGGCTGGTAAAGGACGCTGAAGGTCGATTATCCATTCTTCAGACCTCTAATCAGGACAGCCCTGTTACTAAAGGATTGATTCCGCTTATCGGTATTGATGTGTGGGAGCACGCCTATTATCTGAAATACCAAAACCGCCGCCCTGATTTCATTGAGGCCTGGTGGAATGTGGTGAACTGGGTATACGCGGAAAAGGCGTATGCTGAAAAATAGGTGGTGGGCGCTATAGGAATCGAACCTATGACCTTCTGGGTGTAAACCAGACGCTCTAACCAACTGAGCTAAGCGCCCCCCTTTTGCCAAAAAAGAGTATCAGAAAAACAGAGATTCTGGCAAGTTTGTTTTAATGCTTTACAAAAAAAGGTTTTTCGATAAAAATGATGAAGCAAAATCTTCATAAGGCGCCATCGTCTAGCGGTTAGGACGCCGGATTCTCATTCCGGTAACCGGGGTTCGATTCCCCGTGGCGCTACCAAGGTAAAATAGTTGTTGCCGAAGGCAAGGGGTATTTTAGCTTTGAGAATCAAAGCGGAAACGAACCCAGTATTCGATACGAAAAAGAAGCGTAGGCCGATAGGCCGTAAGCGACTATTTGAGTACTCGCAGCAAGTCCATTGTAGCTTTAGCGAAGGTGGGCGAAGCGAGAGGATTCCCCGTGGCACTACCATCACGATTGCTTGGTTAATCGTGGCTTTTAATATGCTATAATTCATCCGAAATAAAAACTGATTAGAATGTCTACAAAAAAATACCTGACAATCATCATTTTGGTCTTACTGCTTGTTTCAGTATCGGCTTATTTGGTGACCAATAAAGTAAAAAACAGAACACCAAAAGATAATTTTGTGATTGAATATGTCAACGATGTATTGGAATCACATGATCCGATTCTTTCAAAAGTGGAGCGGGATGTTATTGGAAGCCAAGGAAGGATTAATTTAATTGAAAATCCGACTGATGAGCATGTTTTTGAAATTCTTAGGCGGCATCCGGATTCTTATGTCAGGAGAAATGATCCGTTCAGCAAAACCGGCAATATCTATACGAAAGCTTTTACTTATATAAAAAATCCAACTGAAGAACAAAAATTAAGAGCTATTAGTCTTAATCCTCATGTTCTTGAGCACATCAAGGATCCTACAGAAGAAATGATGTTAAAAGCTGTTTCTATTGATGGCAATGCTATCCAATGGCTTGATTATCAACCAAATTTAGAAGTAATGTTAGCTGCTGTCAGGCAAAAACCGAGCTCTGTCAGATACATATATGGCAAACCTCCGGAAGAAGTATTAATTGAAGCGGTAAAAAATGAAGGCAAGGTATTGGGTAAGATCCGTGAACCGAACGAAGCAGTGATGTTTGCGGCTATTGACAGTGATTTAGAGGCTTTTGAAGCTATTGAAAATCCAAGCGAAGCGATAATTATTGAGAAAGAATTTGTAGAACAAATATTGGTTGATCAGAATTATATTCAAACCTTAGCTAATCCGACAGAAGAAGAATTACTGCATATTGTATCAATTGATCCGCTTTCTGTCCGATTCATTGATAACCCAACTGAAGCATTGCAACTCGTGGCTTTAGGCCGGAATTGGATGGTTGGTGGCATGATTGACAATTTGACCACTAAAGCCGTTGAGCTATATGAATCAAGTAAAAATGAAGCTGATATTCGATATGAAAAATGTCTCGAAGAAAGGAATGAAGAGTATAAAAATGCAGAATATGTTCCGGGTGAGCTTTTGGTATCTTTTGTATCTAATACAAGAACGGCGGATCAAAAGGCTGTGATCGATCAACTTTTTTTCGAAATAAAAGAGCCGTTCAGATCCATCAACGGTTTTATTTTGATAAATGTAAAAGATCTGCCAACAGCTGTCTGTGAACTGGAAAAAAATCCATTAGTAAAGAATGCAAGTCCTAACTTTATTGCCCATTTTTTTTAGTAGGGTATTTTTTAGATTTTAAATAAGTAACAAAATATGTCCGCCGATACCGATATCGCCGTGATCGAAGATCAGCCCCGTGTTAAGTTGTGGGGGGAGCATTTGGATGATTATAAGATTATTAAGACTTATAAAGGAAAGTTCGTACTGTCCGATGAAGGTCAGCTTTTTGCTAAATTTTTTCCTAAAAAGGAATGGGATAAGGTGTCTTTTTTCCATGACGATCTGGTTCGTGAGTTGGGTGTGAAAGACGCCAAAAGCATGGATGTGAAAGAGGTGATTATTGGAGGGGGAAAGATTGAATTTGAATGGGTGGACGATTATGCGGAGTGCCGGTTATACGGAAAAAGTACGGTGTATGGGGACTATGACCGTGGTGATATTGATACAGTGGCTTTGGGAGAGGAGATCCGCGATGTTTTTGAATTGGGGGATGTACCCATCCTTGTGATTCCGGATTTTGAAGAATGATTACTAATCGGGGGTCTTTCGCCTACGGCGAAAAAGGTCTAATGGGCGGTCTTGTATTCACTGGATCACTTTTTCACTTTTCACTGGATCACCTATGAGCAAATGAACGGTGTTCCAGTGATCAAGTGATCGTCCCTCAATTAGTTTTAAAGCGGTGGTTCTACGGGTGGTATTCCTACCTCTTCAGTTGGTTCTTTGGGGGTTTGCATCGGTTCTCCCGGGGCGGCACGATGTGCGACATCTTCTCTTTGCTGAAGGATTTCATCCGGTTTAGTGGTGATCACTTTGTCTTCCGCGTAACTCGCAATGATCTGGATGGCCACATGTTTGAGTCCTGCGAAGAACAAACCTTGTCCGACCGTTGAATTTAAGAGCAGATATTTTTCTCCTTCAGTCAGATTGAATATCTTAGTGAGTCCTTCTACTGAGCTGGGAGCTTGCTTCAAAAGAAGCTGCATGGAAGAGTTGGTGATGATCGGACGTCCGTAATCGGAATTGACGAAGTCGGTCACGTCCTGCGTGATGGTGGTGATGCCTAAGTAGTATTTGCGGGCACGTTTTACCAGGCCATACAGGAAGCGTGCACTGTCTTCGTGCTGCACGAGCGACCAAGCCTCATCAATAATCAGCAGGCGTTTTTTTAATTCCGACCGCACACGGTTCCAGATGTAATTCAGGATGATATACATGGCAATCGGTCGCAGGGAATCTTCCAGATCCCGGATGCAGAATACGAGCATGCCTGAACTTAAATCCACATTGGTGGGTTTGTTAAAGATGCCCGCGAAGGTACCAACGGTGTATTTTTGCAGACGCTGGGCCAGATTTTCGCCCCCTTTCATACTGCTTAAAACATCATACAGATCTTCCATCGTCGGCGGTTCCATTTGGGAAGAGTCTGCCGTTTCCATGGTAATACCTTTTAGAGCGTAAGTATCGATCAGTGCTTTATCCATCAACCCTTCTTCTTCGGGTGTCAGTTTGCCAAGCATCAGATTCAAAAGCCCGTGCAGGGTAATGATATTTGACCGGAGCAGATCGCCTGGTTTGGTCTCTTCGTTTTTTAGAGGCACAGGGAGGTCAAATGGATTGATACGGCGGTCAGAATTCAGAGAAACTTTTAAATACGTTCCTCCTACCATATTCGCCAAAGCTTCATATTCATTTTCCGGGTCAATGACGATTACATCAGTCCCCATCATCATGGAACGGAGTACTTCAAGTTTTACCGCGTATGATTTACCAGCACCAGAAGTAGCGAACACTACTGAATTGGCATTTTCCAGGGCGAATCGGTCAAAGATAATCAGACTGTCATTGTGGCGGTTGATACCATAAAGGATGCCCTGATTAGAGGTTAAGTCGGAAGAGGTGAAAGGAAAGGTTGTCGACAGAGGATCTGTGTTCATGTTCCGTGTTACCTCGAGTTCGTCCATAGCTAACGGGATGCTGGAATTGAATCCATGTTCCACCTGAAGGTCCGAAGATTTTGTTAAAATGAGTTTACCTCCTAATGCACTTTCCAGACGGGTCTGAATCTTTTGCAACTTTTCTTCATCGTCCGCATAGATAGTAAAGTAAAGAGCATATTGGAAGAATTTTTCTTGCCCGCGCTGGATATTCCGGCGCAATTCCTCAGCGTCCTGCAGAGCGGTTTCCAGAGCCGGATCACCGACCATACCTTTTTCTTTTTCAATTCGTATGGTGGATTGAATCTGCGCCACCTTCTTTTTCAGGAATTTCATAATGGCAGCACTGCTGGTTGGATAGATAAACATCGAAATATCCATTGTCACATCAAAATTGATTACGGGTGACAGCCAGTTAGCTTCGATATAGCGAGGGTAGGCATATACAAAGAAGCTTTTGCCATACACTCCGTTCAGCTTGAATTTATCGTACATGAACTCCATAGAAGAGGGAGCAATCATATCTTTAATAGTAGCCAATCCTTCGCGATAGATCTTTTCCGCTTTTCGGATCTGTTCAACTTCACTTTTAGGATCCAGTTTTTTTTCTTCAGGCATTATCTGTCCATCTTCCACCCTTTCTGGTCCATTGGTTTTTGATTTTTTAGGAGGGAAAAGCGTGTATTTGAGCTTTTTCCAGAAGCCCATTTTTTTAGGAGCCATTTCCTGCTTTGTTTTTTCATCAAAGACCACACTTTTAGATTCTTCCTCCATCCTTTTTCCCCTCAGAGAATCGGGAATTCCCGATAGAGGCGGGATGGTTTGAGCCATCGTTGCCTGAGGAGATTCCGTCATCTGGTATATAAAAGTCGGTTTAGGGTTTTCAGCCGGTGGTCCTTTTTTGATATCCATTTGATATTATTTAATCTTAATATTCTAGCATATTTCAGAGGAAAATTCAATGCTTTAGACTGTATTTAGCTAGGATTATTGATTTTTGGCCCCTTTTTAAATTGACATAAAAATCATAATATTTTCTAATATATTAATTTAATCCCCAATAATGGCTTTCTTTAGCTAAAAAGTAGTATTTTTATATTATTAAGCAATTATATTGACATTTTGTAAAATATTTATTACAATTTTACCCTATTTTCTGTTTGTTATGCGTATGTCTAATACCGATAAACCTGGCAATGAGGATGATAAAATTATCCATTTGCCGGATAGACAGCCTTCTGTCTCTCGAAAAATTTCAGATCGCCATATTGAAATCATAGAAGAAGAGAGTGTTATTCCCGTTGATTCCGTTGATTATCTGGTTTTGGCTGATGCCAAACTTCAGGCCCATCAGGGAGAAATTTTGATAGTAGATACACGAGATGTGGTTTTGCAAACCCTAAGGGAGGCCGGCCATTTAAGAGATGAGCAAATCGAGATTGACCCTGAAACTGGTGACTACTTTATTCGGGCTGACGATGGCCAACTCATGGAATGGAAGGAATATGCTTCTTATGTAGTGCGAAAACGCCTTCAGGAAGAGGCTGACAAGCGTCGGAAAGGATCTTCTCAGGAAGCTGATTAGGCGGTCCTTTTAAGTCTTTTGACTTCAGTCCGCTTGTCTTCGATTTGTTCTTTGAGGGTGCCAAGTTTGTTTTTGATTTGGGCTATTTCATCGCGGATCGCTCCCGCCAGGCTGGGTTTGTGTTTTTCAATCAGTTCAAGGACGTCTTTTTTGTACCTGAATTCTTCTCTTAGTATCTCAAAGCGCACGATCAGTTCATCCAGTTCTTTTAAAAGCCGTATGTCATGAGGCATCGACATACCTTTTACGTACGCCTTTACACGATTCCTTCCTCCTACTTTGGCATGATAGAGGGCTTTGTCAGCTGCTGATTGTAATTGCTCTGCTGTATTCAGCGTTTTTCGGTCGTATTCCGCATAACCGGCTGAGATGCGCACAGGTACTTTTTTATTTTTATGCATAACATTTACCTGCTCTTCGATTACCTTTCTTAATTTTTCGGCCACCAGGCCGGCTTCACGCATTTGGGTGTCCGGAAGGATCACTACAAATTCCTCCCCGCCGTAACGGGCGACCATATCCACAGCTCTTAAATTTCTTTTTAGCGTTTGGGACACCTCTTTAAGTACCTTATCTCCCACTGAATGTCCGTATTCATCATTCACTTTTTTAAAATGGTCGATATCGATCATGATCAAGGCGAAAGATTTTCCGTACCGTTCCGCGTTTGAGATCTGAAAATCGATTCTTTGATGATAGGCTCCCCGGTTTCCGATACCTGTCAGCTGGTCGGTTACTACTCCTTCTTCCGCTTTATCGGCACGCTGTTTTTCGATTTCAGTTTCCATTTCCGCGAAAAGGCGGCCTCTTGCCTCCTGAATGGTCAAGGCGCGGTCGCGTACCCATTGTTCCGCCTGTTTTTTGGTTAAATTAGGCTCTAATTCCTGAAGAATTTTTGTAGCTTCTTCAATAAATTCTTCCGGATCAGGCCATAAGGCCGTTTCAAGTTCTTTGACTGGATCGATGCTTTTGTCTCTTTTACTTTTTGTCATTTATTTTTTTATTGAAAATTGAAGATTCCTAATTTTCAATCGCAGAGCCTCTGAATTTTTAATTTTGAATAAAATTATCTTTTTATTATACCAAAAAATAGCTCTTTTCTCAAGCATAAGGACATTTTTGATCTTATGTTCTTAAAAAAGGCTGCAGTTCTTAAATCCCGTTTCCCATACCGATGAGTCCGATGATTAATCCGATAGCGGCTGCCATAGCACCAATAATCCAGAAACGCATGGTGATTTTAGCTTCTCCCCAGCCTTTTTTCTCGAAATGGTGGTGAAGGGGTGCGATTAAAAACACCTTTTTTTTGAAGAACTTTTTAGAAAAAACCTGAATAATCACGGATAATGTCTCGATAATAAAAACGAATCCGACAATCAAAAGTACTACTATAGAATCGGTCATCATAGCGATGACTCCCAGTGTGGCTCCAAAAGCCAGAGAGCCGGTATCTCCCATATAAAAAAGGGCAGGTGGAAGATTATGCCACAGAAAAGCGAGTAGGGAGCCGATAAGAAGTCCGCAGAAAATAGCCAGAATAATAAGACCTTTGGCGTAAGCAATGGCACCGAAAGTGGTAAAGGCCAGCAGTAAAAGTCCTCCGGCTAATCCATCCAGCCCGTCTGTTATGTTAACGGCGTTTGCCGTAGAGACGATAACCAGGATAAAAAGCGGGATATACCACATTCCGATTTCAAAGTCACCCAGGCGGGGGATATGAATGGCGGTGTATCCGAGTTTGTAATAAAACCACAATGCCCCCAAGATTGCGAACAGTGTTAGCAATAAGAATTTTGGCTTGGCTTTAACCCCCTTGTTTTTGCCGATTTCCTTGATGTTAAACAGGTCATCCACGGCTCCTAAAATACCTACCGCGATAAGGGTGAAGAGAGGTAAATAAACCTCTCCTCGATCAAGAAGGGATTTAGGGATGTAACCGATGAACGATAAAAATCGTGAAAGCAATACAATCAATAACACGGCTCCCCACATCACGACGCCGCCCATAGTCGGTGTACCACTCTTTTTCGCGTGGAGCTGGCGGAAAAATGTCGCTTCCTTGCCATCAAGGCCGACTTCCCGGATCTTTTTTCCTAATTTTAGCCGTTGTGCGAATTTTAAAAAAATAGGAGTTAACAGTAGGGTGGTCATAAAAGCCAGTGTGGACCAGCCGAAAATTTCAATGAGATGAGGGATGTGGGTCATAGTTAGCGAATGGATATCGAATAGACTTCGGATGGACTAGGCAAGGTTTTCAATCGTGTGACGGCGGTCAATGTCGTAAAAACGCATCTGAGTCTTATCGAAACGAAGTTCAGCTTTGCCGGTCGGGCCGTTACGGTGTTTTCGTATAAAGACTTCAGTGATGCCCATTTCATCTTCACTCAGATTTTCTTCGTAGTAATCCTTTCGATACAGCATCATTACCACATCCGCGTCCTGTTCGATAGCACCCGATTCACGCAAATCGGACAACTGAGGGATTTTGGGATTGCGCAGTTCTACTGCACGCGATAGCTGAGATAAAGCAATGATTGGTATATGGAGCTCACGACCAAGCGCTTTGAGAGATCGGGAAATCTCGGAGATTTCCTGCACACGATTAGCCTGATAGGCTGGGGTGCCAGTGCTCATGAGCTGAAGGTAGTCGACGATCACCACATCAAGCCCATGCTCCATCTGCAGGCGTCGAGCTTTGGCTTTTAGCTGGGCAATGGACATGCCTATGGAGTCGTCGATATAGAGGGGGGCCTGATTGAGTTTGTCCATTACTTCTCCCATGTTCTGAAAATCTTTATCACTCAGTTTGCCGTGCTGTAATTTCCAGGAATCCACCCCCAGGATGGAGCAGAACAGACGGTCTACTAATTGTTCTTTAGACATTTCCAGTGAAAAGATGCCCACTGTTTTCTTTTTTTCGATACATATCTTTTGCGCAATTGAAAGTGCCAATGCGGTTTTACCCATGCTGGGGCGAGCCGCCAGGATGATGAGGTCAGACGGTTGGAGTCCGGATAAGATTTTATCGAGTGAAAGAAAGCCGGTTGCAATTCCTTTAACTTTTTCGGAATCATCAGAATGATGTAACATGGCGAATTCTTCGTAGCGCTCATCCAGAATATCTTTTACGTGGATGAACCGGTCTTTTAAGAAGGTCTGAGAGATGCCAAATACTTCTTTTTCAGCGGTTTCCAACAGGGTTTCGATGTCTGCGTCTTCACTGTAGCCGCAGCCGGAAATAGTATTACCGGCCTTGATCATTTTACGAAGGGTAGATTTGTTTTTGACGATCTGGGCATATTTAAAGACATGAGTGGAGGTGGGAACGGCTGAAGTGAGTTCTGCCAAATAGGCTGGTCCACCTACGGTGTCGATCTGTTTTCTTTCTTCCAGGAGGTTAGCTACGGTGAGCAGGTCGATGGGATCGTGACGGTTAAAGAGGTCTCTAATCACCTCATAGATCATTTTATGTGCGTCGTAATAAAAATCCTCAGACTTGATTAGGTCTGCTATTTTGATGATGGCGTCTTTATCGATTAAAATCGAACCTAAAACAGACTGCTCAGCCTCTTTGCTGTGAGGCGGTACTTTGATGGAGATGTTTTTGTGAGCCATTCAAAACGAGATAACGAAATAACGACATGACGGAACAACGACTGTCTTTATTTGTATTTATTTTGGGCGTATGAAGTTTATCGATTTTAGGGGGTGAACGCAAGCGATGGCACTTATAAGAGGTTGCGTGAATTCATTTTTCATTTAAAATCCCGTCCCCCTTCGCCAAGGCTTCGGAGGACGGGATTTTAAGAAATGAGAACTATGCTTTTACCTTTTCATTAGGTTCTTTGAGGGCCTTTTTGATCTCCGTGGTCATCTTTTCATTTTCTTTAAGGAATTTTTTAGCATTTTCGCGCCCCTGTCCGATTTTTGTTACCTTATAGGTATAGAAAGCACCAGACTTCGTAATGATTCCCTTTTTAACGGCTGTGTCGATTAAATCTCCGCTGTAACTGATTCCTTCATTAAACATGATGTCGAATTCTGCCTGTTTAAAAGGAGGGGCTACTTTGTTTTTAACCACCTTAACCCGCACCCGGTTGCCGGAAATCTCACGTTCATCTCCTGTGCCGGTATCGATTTTATCTATACGTCTGATATCTAAACGTACAGATGAGTAGAATTTTAGCGCATTTCCCCCTGTTGTGGTTTCGGGATTGCCGAACATGACGCCGATTTTCATCCGCAATTGATTCAGGAAGATAACAGAGGTACCGGTTTTGGAAATGATAGAGGTAAGCTTTCTTAATGCCTGGCTCATCAGGCGAGCCTGAAGCCCCATAAATGAATCACCCATCATGCCTTCGATTTCCGCTTTCGGTGTTAGAGCGGCTACGGAATCGATGACAATGATATCGATCGCGCCGGATCGGGTGAGTGTTTCAACGATTTCGAGTGCCTGTTCTCCATTGTCCGGCTGGGATATGAGCAGATCATCTACGTTGACCCCGATCCGTTTGGCGTATTCCGGATCCAGCGCGTGTTCTGCGTCCACAAATGCGGCGCTTCCACCTGCCTTTTGGGCTTCGGCGATCACGTGGAGGGCCAGGGTTGTTTTTCCGGAAGACTCCGGACCATAAATCTCGGTAACTCTGCCTCTTGGTATACCTCCGCCCAAAGCCTGATCCAGTGAGATAGCGCCAGTGGAAATGGTTTCAATCTTAGCCCTTGATGCATCTCCCATTTTCATAATGGTACCTTGGCCATAATTTTTTTCGATTTGGGCGATCGCATTTTTAATTGCATCGTCTTTTTTACTCATAATTCTATTTTGTTAAAAATATAATGGTAAAACCATGTTAGTAAACAGATGTTCACTTGTCAAATGGAATGTGAACTTTTGTTCACCAATATCCAGAAAAGCCTTTATTCAAGCCAAAAAAAATAGCTAGACAAAATAAAATATTCTGCCTAGCTACTTCGTTTTTAAATTCAGGATTCTTAATTAACAAATCGTCTTCGTATTGCATAAAAACCAAACATTCCCATTGCGGTCAGAACGAAGGTAAGCGTCAGACCACTACCTGTCGGCACTAATTTTCCAGCTTCGATACCGCTGTACATAATACTAAAGTTTTCTGAACCGAGTTCATTGTTTTCGGCATCGAATGCCCGGACCGTGTAATTATTTTCGCCCTGCTGTAAGGTTCCTAAAGCCACAGCCGCGATATAGCTCCATTTGGTACTTCCTGGTTTATATTTATTGAGTGTGTATCCGTTAACCACGATCTTTTCGGTTGTGGCTGGTGTAGTTCCCTCAATAAAATGATACCCCTTATCAGTCTCCACAATGCTCTTATCGAGCGAGGTGACCGAGAATTTTACGGTTTCTTCATTGTTATTAGCGGAGATTTCGATGGGTTCCAGTTCCACTTTTTCACCATTATCCAATTGGGTGACAGTGGTTGTCGGCCCCTCATCCTCTTTTATTTCTTCTACAACGGTTTCCCCTTCGTCGTCTGTTGAAAAACGAGTGACGCTTTTGCGGGTCTGATTACAGCCAGCGATAACAACTAATCCAATCAGGATAATGAAGAAAAAAGCTAATTTTTTCATAATATAAGGTTAAGATTCTAAATCGTCTTTTGTTTTACTTTTTATTTTCTAGTTCTATTTCAGGGATTTTGTAGTATTTAGCCAGAGATGAGACGGTGCCGAAGGCGACCTCTTTTCCTTTACATTCTGTACAGCTGAATTGAAATTTCTTGCCAATTCGTTTTGGTGTGACTAGTTTTTTGCAGTCGAGGCAGTAATAGAGGATTTTGGCAGCCAAACCTGTTTCATTCACATATTTTTTGTCGATTTCGATATCGGAACGGATGATATCTATATACTTTTTATCGGTTACTACTGGCTCGCCAGCCTGTTCGTCGGTTGTTGGCATAGGAGAGTTATTTTAATTTTATTAATAAAAAATGCAAGGGCTTTTTTAGGACTCAGGAGTCAGGACTCAGGAATCAGCTGTGATTTTTTGCTATAAATCGTCATAAAAACTCATGGTTTGAGTTTCCGGCTCATCTTCTTTTTCAACGCGTTTTATACTATCCATATCTACCTTGATATTACTTTTTTTCTGAACGCCTGCTTCGCGCACCAGATAATCCCCCTGGTCCATTCCGGTGGAAAGAGGGGGGAGGTTTTCTTCTTCAGCCCTTCCTTCGTCTTCCGGCTGAGGATCTAAATCTGTGCCTTCAGCTTCGCTGGATAGATCTTCTGGCGTTTCGTCAGGTGACTCTGCTGGCATTTCTTCAGGAGACGGAAGATCTTCAGTCTCTACGGCATCATCGGATGGTTCTGCCGTATCGTCGGAGACAGGTTCTTCGGTTGTTTCTTCCGCCCCCTCTTCTTCAGGGCGCGGATTAGTATCCGCGCCTTCAGTATCGTCGGATACAGGTTCTTCATCGGGTACATCATTTATTTCATCTTCGTTTTCTGCTGCTATTTCCGGAGATTCATCATAAAAGAAACTTTTTTGTTCCGCCTCGGATGGTTCAATGATCACTTTCTCTTTCCTGGGGAGGTAATCCTGCTCCTGATATTCTGATTCTTCAATGGCATCATCGACTGTTTCTTCATATTTTACTGTCTCTTCTTCGTGGCTGAAGAATGCTTCAGTTTCTTTTTTTTGATGTTTTTGTGCTTCGGCGAAGGCGGCGAAGGTGCCCGCCACAGCCCCGATCAAGGCCGCGTAAAGACCGAAACGCATTTCCGCACTGGTGTATTCGAGCGACCGTTTGGTGTAAACAGCCACCGTGAGCAGGAGGAGGAATGCACTTTCACCCATCAGGAATAAGACGATTTGATTTTTCTTAAAGCCAAAACACGGAAGTTTTAGGTTTAGATGTTCGGCTATTAGAAAGGTAGCGCCTATACCGGTGAGCAAAAAGACTACGAATCCAATAACGCCAAGATCTCCGGCAAAGCCGGACACGGTGGTTCCTTCTTTCATGGAGCTGAATTGGATCGAAAACCATGGTAAAAAGGTGCTCACAAGAACGATAATCGCTCCGATGCCGGCTACTTTTTCTTCCGGACTCAGTCGGAGCAGCATGTGTTTGATGCGTCGGAAATTCATGATGATTTTAGGTAAATTTTATTTGACTAAAGATTAACATAATCAGGGGAAGGAAACAATTCGTCCTTTACGGTAAAAAGTTGCGAAGAATGAATGACACGGTGTCTTGTTTCATCCCTGACAAGAAGTCAGGAGAGTACTATATAGCTATATGGCCAAGAAGGGCAAATGGAATTTAAGTTTTTTTATTCATATACCTTACGCCTTTAATCATCCGGTTTTAATCAGTATAATTCTAATTGGTGACCTCGCCTGCGGCGGGAGGCCTAACAGGAGACCTAATTGTATTCACTGGAATACTGGATCACGTATTCACCGGTTCACAAGTGAGCTGGTGATCCAGTGAAAAGTGATCCAGTGAAAAAATAAACAATTAGTCTCTCCATAAGAAATCATGAAGATAGCTTTCGACATCAGAGGGTTAGACGGCAGTCACGGAGGGAAGGGGATCTGGACGGCGAATGTTCTAAAGAGCATTTTAAACAGTGACCGCGAGAATGAGTATTTTCTCTATACCAATAAGGAATGGGATAATGAATACAGCTATTTGCCCAATATTCATGTCGTACGCGTTCGCGGTAAGGGGGTTTTTTACCATCATCGGCTTTACAGGGCACTTTTGGAAGACAAAATCGATGTCCTGATTGCCACTGAAAGCTATATCGTTCCGTTTTTGCATGACCCGAAAAAACTTAAAGTGGCTTTAATCGTACATGACCTTGTAGCCTTTAAATCACCCGCCAAGCATCAGCGCCGAGCCACCTGGATCGAACGCTTCACGCTTAAAAAAGCAGTAAAAAAAAGCCGGTGGATCTTCACGGTTTCCCAGTACACTAAAAAAGATCTGGTCCAGATGTACCCCAAGCTTAATCTGGAAGATAAAACGACGGTGGTTTATGCGGGTATCCGCGAAATTTTTTCCCATCGGATGGATGCCAATAAGATCATCAGTGTCCAACGGCGTTATAATCTGGAGCCTGATTACGTGATGATGGCAGGTACGCTGGAACCCCGTAAAAATATTTTGGGCGCTTTAGAGGCCTACAGCCTTCTTTCTCCTAAAAATCGGCAGATCTATCGTTTTGTAGTGATTGGAAAGAAAGGCTGGTATTATAAGGAGATTTTTCAGAAGGTTAAAAGCCTTAACCTTCAGCTCAGAGTGAAATTTTTGGAATATATCCCAGATGATGACCTGGTTACTCTTATGCAGGGGGCCAAGATTTTTTTATTTCCCTCTTTTTACGAAGGATTCGGTTTACCGATTCTGGAGGCGATGCAGTGCGGAGTGCCGGTTTTGGCTTCGCGCGTTACATCTATTCCGGAATTAGGAGTCGATGCTATTCATTATGCGGATCCGACCGACGCGGTGGACATTGCCGATGGGATCACTCAGCTTTTGGAAAATGAAGAACATCGAACGCAGTTGAGAAATAAAGGATACGAACAGGTTAAACATTTCAGCTGGGGGAAAACCGCCGCCGCCATACTGAATATGATTGTGCGAGGATGAAATTTGTAATTTGTAACTCGTAATTTGTCCCGCTTCGCGGGACGTAACTTGTGACTTGATTTAAACATTTACTGTTTATAAGTTACGAGTTACCAGTTACAAATTACAAATTTCAAGTTACAATAGGTATCGTCATTACGTCATAATAATACGACTGATATGAAGATTATCGGTATTACCGCCAAACGCACTCATGTGGAACGTTATGCTTCTGTTTTTAAGCGTGTGTATGATTATTTGAAAAAAACGGATAAGACGATTTACATCGAAAAACATGTGGCTGAGATCATCGGTCTGAAAAAATACAAAGAATTCCATCGCGGTAAAACTCAGGTGGATCTGCTTTTGGTGATGGGCGGGGACGGTACGATTTTATCAGTGGTGCGAAGCATGCGGGAATTTGAGACCAAGATATTCGGTATCAATATCGGGCGCCTTGGCTTTCTTTCTGAAATCCCCCCCGTTGCCATTAACCAGACGCTGGCCAAGATCTTCCGGGGGGAGTACACCATCGACAATCGCCTGATGCTTTATGTAGAAGTGATACGGAATAAAAAAGTCGTCAAAACGTTTCACGCACTGAATGAGGCGGTGATTTCTCAGGGGTCGTTGGCACGCCTGATCCGCCTGCGTACAAGGGTCAACAACCGCAAACTTACTATGTATCACGCGGACGGATTGATCATTTCGACTCCTACCGGTTCAACGGCGTACAGCTTGTCGGCAGGCGGGCCGATTCTTTATCCGACCATCGATGCGTTTATTCTTACGCCTATTGCTCCCCATAGCTTCACCCAAAAACCTATTGTGATTCCGGCAGACAAGAAGATCGATATTGTGATCGACAGCGAGCATAAGCGGATTAATCTGTCGATTGACGGCCAGGAAAGTATGGCTTTGTCACATCAGGATGAGGTGCGGATCCGGCGGGATGGCATCGCGCATTTTGTCCGTTTGCCGAATGAAAGCTTTTTCTCAACGCTACGAGAAAAGTTAGATTGGGGAAAGAATTAGAGAAATAAGAATAGCTAAAGAATAGTCTAAGAATAGCTAGAACAATCCTTAAGCAATTCTTAAGCCATTCTTAACCAATTAGCTTCAATATAGAAAATGCCTTTGTTATACTTAGGTTCAGTTATAAACATTTAATAAATATATGGATATCGAACAATTATTAAGCAGAGGGGTTCAGGATGTGGTGCCCAAGAAAGGGCTGATGGAAAAATTGAGAAAAGGGGATAAACTTCGGGTTTATCTGGGGATCGACCCTACCTCTACCACGATCAGTCTGGGCAACGCGGTACCGCTTCGTAAATTGCGGGATTTTCAGAACGCCGGCCATGAGGTGATCTTTTTAGTAGGCAGTTTTACGGCGCTGATCGGTGATACGTCCGACAAAGACGCGATGCGAAAACCGCTGACTCCGGAGGAGATCGAGCATAACTTTCATACGTATAAAGAGCAGGCCAGTAAGATCCTCGATTTCAGCAAAGCCAAGATCATGTACAACGGCGACTGGCTTTCGAAATTGTCTTTTACCAATATCGTAGAGCTGGCCCAGCAGTTTACCGTCCAGCAGATGATCGAACGTGATATGTATCAAAAGCGCATTCAGGGGGGTAAACCTATCGGCCTGCATGAATTCCTGTATCCGCTGATGCAGGGGTATGATTCGGTTCATATGGAAGTGGATCTGGAGATCGGCGGGAACGATCAGCTGTTTAATATGCTGGCGGGGCGAACTTTGCTTAGAGCTTATAAAAATAAAGAAAAATTTGTGATGACAACTCCGCTGATCGAAGGATTGGACGGCCGGAAGATGAGCAAATCGTACGGAAACACCATCGACATCATGGATCCGCCAGGCGAGATGTACGGCAAGGTCATGTCGATGACAGATGATCTTATTATCAAATACTTTTTGCTGTGCACTGATGTACCTATTAAAGAGGTCGATGAGGTCGACCAGGCGCTGAAGGCCGGTGAAAATCCGCGGGATGCCAAGATGCGGCTTGCCCGCGAGATCGTGGCGCTGTATCACAGTAAAGAAGCGGGGGATCTGGCGGAGCAGGAATTCATCAACATCTTCAAAAAAGGCGGTGTACCGGAAGACATGCCGGAATTTAAGCTGAATGGAGAGCGGAATATTATCGATCTGCTGGAATTATGTAATTTGGTGGAATCGCGCGCCGAGGCGAAGCGGCTGATCCAGCAGGGCGGGGTAAAAGTGAATGATAAAAAAGCCGATGATCCAAACGCCATCATCCACCTTGAAAAAGAGATGGTGATCCAGGTGGGGAAGCGGAAGTTTGCTAAAATAATATAACAGCAATAGCAAGAGAAAAGAGTCTATAGCAATAGTTTAAACTACATGCTATTGCTCGGGCTCTAAACTATTGCTGCTATTAAGTCAGACTTTTAATTAAACCAGTAAGCATTTTGGCGATTTCCTCTAATTGCATATAAAGGAGGTTGTGTTTAGTCGGCGATATTAACTCCATATCTATTAACATATCTAAAACAGCTACGCACTCATAACAAGATCCTCGTGAGATACGATAATACCTTGCCTTATCTTTATTCGTGAATTTACCCGATCCCTCCGCAATATTGAGCAATATACTACTTGAAGCTCGGCTTAGCTGATCTCTTAAGTTAGTTTTAATTTTAATCTGCGAAATCAGCATTCTTTGAATCTCCTTATTAAAGGCGCGTGCTTTTTTATACGTGTTTAATTTTTCAAAATCAAACATAATCAATTCATTTAAAATACAAAAAATAATTTAGCCCAAAAACATATCAGTCCTTTTTAGATATTGTCAAACGAACTGACTATTTTCCTGCCGGTTCAAACGTGATCTCCATCAGCCGTGAGCTGAATTTTTTGGCGAAGGCGGCGTTGGTTTTGGCGAATTCTGAGCGCCGGCGCTGTTCGTAATCAAAGTCTTCGTCGTAGGGCCGTAGCCACACTTCGTGCAGTTGGCTTATTTTATGAACGGCTAATATCATCAGTTTTTTGTTTTTTAAGATTTGCGGATGGAATTTTATCCGATGAATCCCGCTGGAGACCGCGACCCGGAAATCCATGCGATCCGCTAATTGATAGTTTTTGTCCTTTACCATTTCCAGTACAAACAGGAAGTTCATTAGATCCTGTCTGCTGAGCATCTGGGATTTATCCAATGTGCCAGTGGGGTCGATCGGGTGTTGTTTATAAAGCGTGAGCTGTCCGATTTTGTTTTCGGGAGTCACTTTTTCCAAAGCCATGATGTTGAAATCAGTCTTTTCCCGCGTTTCATCCTCTCCGCATTCATGGAAACGTTCCTCGCCGTTGTAATGGCGCATGTAAAGCCACAGATCCGCGAGCCCCTGCTCATTCGCCAGTTCCATCAGATCGGCTTCACCGGCTTGCCGTGACCGGGTGATGGTTTCATGACTGCCGTTGGTGTTGACGGTCAGGGGCTTGGTTTCAGGCTGAGATGTTTCAAAAATGCTACTTTCATCCCCCAGTGCGATTCTGATTTCAGCAAAGGCTCCATGAATTGTTCGGTTTGCTGCATGGGCGTCAATAATACCTGGAATATTTAGAGAGATCTTATATCGTTTGGCTTTAGTTTCTTCATTTGTTTTTTCTTCGATATCGATCGTCATTTCAGGGTCAAATTCCTTATTGGTGTCTATCAGGATCCGGGCGAGCCATTTTTTGTAAATCGGTTTTTGCAGTTCTTTGGGCATTCTGAATTTTTTCAGCTTTTTCAGCATTTCATGGTATCTGGAGACGCCCTCAGGACTTAGGTCATTTGGTTTTACTTGTCCGAGCGCATCGTGAAAAGCAAAATTTTCAACCAATCCCGCTCCTTTTTCATACCTTTTTCCGTTGGTCGTCACATAAGCTTCAGACGCCATGAACCCTCTTTCGTGATCTTCATATGAATCGATTTCAATATCCACATCCGTTCCTTCAGGAAATCCTTTGTCCAGCAACGTTCGGGCCAGCCATAAGCGGACGATTCCACGGTTTTTGATTGTTTTAGGAAGCCGTACTTTGTTCGCGGTCCGGATGGCGGCATCCATTTTAACAGCCCGCTGGCCGTCCAGTTCATTGGTTTCGGCATTTTTTAAACAATTTTCATAAGCTTCCTGCCAGTTTTTTCCTTTTCCTGGCTCTTGCCGTTTGCCGTTCAGAGTCACCGCGATCGCATGATCATTTTTCAGTTCCCAGAAGTCAAAAATAACGTCGGTTCCCTGAATGTATTGTTTTTCGACCAGCATTTTTGCCAGCCGTTTTTGGTTCTCCGGGGAATTGACGCGGCCTAAAGGATTGGCTCGTTTTATGAATCCGATATATTTTTTAACCAGGGCTTCTTCTCCCTGTAAAAGTTGCTGTTCTTCGATCTCCATTTCAGCCAAGTCGGGAAGGTCAGTGGCGAGTTCCCGCACGTCATCAATCATTTCATCACCCATTTGTTCTACTTGTTTTGAGCTTTCGCTGATCTCTTTTGTCATTGCCAGCATATCATCCATAATATCCGGGTCTTTTGGCGGTTCGAATTCCTGTTCTACATTTTCTCCCTTTTCTCCTTTAATCACTACGATCCATCGGCTATCGGGCATTTGTTCGGAACGGCTGCTGAAGGAAAAAACATCTTCTTCTTCGCCCATTAAAAAACTCATGGTCTTGGCGTTTTCTTCCGCTTCTTTTTTATCTTTTCCACTGCCCCATGAAACGCGGGAGCCGTCGGGCTGATCGCCGAAGTCTTTAGCTTCACTAAAGTGTTTAGCCAGCATGTTTTCGGCAAATACTCTGGCGCTGGGGCGGGCGATGACGACCGCGATCCAGGTACCGTCTGTTAATTGTGCGGATTTAACATGGAAATCCCATTCTTTCTGGTCGTCGTGGAGCATCTGGATAATGGCGATGGTATTTTTGATGGCTCCTGTTGCTGTACTTCCTTCACCTTGTTGCACTTCGACTCCGCCGGGCTGTTCACCCATGCCTTCCACGCCGGCTTCCTTGAGCAGTTTTTCGGTCAGTTCTTCGGCAGTCATCACAGGTTTTCCGCGAACACAGGCCGTCCATTTGCCGGATTGTTCCAGAGTAAAGATCGTGTAATTCAGATCGCCTTCCAGTAGCATGCTGACTAGTGCCTTGGCATTTTCAATCGCTTCATCTTCGGTCATCCCTTCGCCGAACTGCACTTCACTGCCATCGGGCTGAGCACCGTCACTGACTATTCCTAATTTTTTTAACAGGGTCTGTTTTGGGTCGTTTGACGGAGCTTCCGTGCCCGGTTTGGCGCCTGGTGTGTGGGCACAGCCATTTGCCATCATTCCGCTGACTCCCATCAATGTCAAAAACATCATGCGTCTTGCCCATTTCATTAAACCAGACGACTTTTCAGGCCGCCTGTTTGCGGAATCAGTGTTGTTTGAAGGTTGTTTGATCATGTTTAGAAAAAAAGTTCGAAAGAAAAATTACGCTGGTCACGTTTCCCTTTTGGTTTTTTGGGCAATGGCCATCGTTTCACGTTATCGATGACGCAGCGTTCGATCTTCTTTTCTTCCTGTTGACTGAAGCCTTTCGTTTTCATCTTTGTTGTTACCCGGTAGGCTTTTCCCTGGTTGTTTACTTTTACAAACACCTCCATTTTTCCGGAATAATTCCGGTCAGGGTTTCTTTTTAATGCTTTTCCAATACACATGCCGAAAGGGCCCTTTTCGAGTTCGCTGACATAATGATCGATGCATTCCTGATCGATTTGTAAAAAAATAACAGGCAGTGTTATTCCTTCCTTGATGGTGACTTTTGCTTCATTTCCACCTGAGTTTTTGTAGAAGGCGGCCAGCTCTTTTTCGGATGGTTGTTTTGCATCCGTTTCTTTGGTTTCGCGGGCTTGTGGCTTTTTGATAACTCCTCTTACCACCGCTATCCACTTATTTCCCACACGTTCATTATGAGTGATATAGGTTAAGGATTTTCCCTCTAACAGCATGTCGATAAGTGCCTTGGCGTTGTCAGCCGCTTCTTTGATGGTCGCCCCTTCGCCAAACTGCACTTCACTGCCGTCGGGCTGGGCGCCGTCTTTTTTTACATTTAATTGCGCAAGGAGTCTTTCTTTAATGATTTCAGGATCTGGCCCTGTCTTTTTTTCTGCCTTTCCCCGCACGACTGCTAAAAACCGTTTGTCCGGCAGGGGAAATGAATGGGATTCAAAAACAAGGTTTCCCTCCAGTAGCATTTCCACCAGCGCTTCGGCATTGGCAATTGCTTCTTCTTTGGTCGCGCCTTCGCCGAACTGCACTTCACTGCCGTCGGGCTGGGCGCCATCTTCGGCGGCCTGAATGGCACGGAGCAGGGTTTTTTCAGGATTGGCATCCTGTGCTTCGGCATTTGGTTTTACCTGAGGTGTGGTGGCACAGCCCCCTATCGCCAGCCACCCTTTTAATATAAAAAGAACGGCCAGCCGGCTGCCCCATTTGCCCAGATCAAGGGCGAGACGGTTTTTCGGCTTGCTAATAGAGGTTTGTCGGTCGGGTCGGTTGGGTTTTAGAGGGCTCATAAGGGTTTATTTGAAGGGGCTGAAAACAAATGGCAGGGGGGTATCAATTTTTGATTTGATGATAAGAGATAGGGGATAAAAAAATAGCATCCTATAAAGAAGCTGGTTGGAGGTTATTTTAATATAAATATAAATTTATGTCAACCCTTAAATTAAAGAATTTTTATTATTCCGATCCCATTTCCATTTCAATAGATTTTGCCGGATGTATTTACAAATCCGATCCAGTTCATTTTCATCTCTGATAACACGGTCGTAAAAACGGGGCTGCCAGGTGAAAGGAATTTTTTGTTCGTTTGCGTATTTTGTGACACCAATTTTGAATCCGCGAATAATGGACGCCACATTTTTTGATTGCGGTCCGAATCGGTTGGGTTTCCATTTATTCCGTTTGCGCCGTAGAGACGCAACATTTTGCGTCTCTACGTGACGCGTTCCCACGTTTTGCGTTTTACCGGGTGTATTGTTTATTATCAAAACCCCATGCACATGGTTTGGCATAACCACCCATTCATCCAATATAACATGCGCAAAATGTTGCGGGATTTCCTGCCAAAATGCGGCGGCCGCGCAACTTAATTCATTTAATCCCATTATTCCATTCCGGATTTCGCCAAAACATTCCATCATTTTTTTGGTGCAAATGGTTATAAAATACGCGCCATCAGACGAATAATCCCAATTTTTCAGCCGTGCGGTTTCAATCCGGTAAATTCCTTTAAAATAATCGTTATCCATAAAATTTATTTATATACAAAAGATTCAATCAGCTAAAGAACCTATCAAAAATAGTTCGGGGATGTCAAATCGATACGTCAAAAAACCGCTCGCCAATAATTGTCGGGGATTAAGGTTGGAAGTGGTTAGGCCGGTTTTGTTTTACGGCCTTTTCCTGAAATATTTCACCATTGATAGGTCGGCCCGGCCCCCTAGTGTGACCCTGAATTTAAAATATTTTTTAACATCCCCTACGGTAAGCTCTGAGTCATAAGCCAATTTTTCCGCCGCCTTTTTTATAGCTTCTCCTTCTGTGCTGGCCACACAGTAGAAAGGGTTTTTACTGATTCTCGTTGCCTTTTCAAGGGCTTTAGCTTTTGACAATTCCCTTTTTTTAAACATTGCCCGCCCCAATCCTTCTTTTTCACTATATATAATCAAAATATTATAGTTTCTTTTGACAAATTTTTCCGATAAATCGTTGTCTTCAGCAAATTCCCGGATTATCTTTTCTCTGTCGCCTTTAAGTATGATCACCTCTTTTTCTTTCGGAGCTCTTTTAGCTTCACTTAAACGCGCCAATTTATCAAAAGATTTCTCCAGTATTTTTTCGCCTTCTTCCGCAGGGGTTTTAACCTCAAATGGTTTTTTTGGCATTGACGGAGGTAGGTTCTCGATATGTGCCATTTTATTTTTTTGGTTAGGTTTATTTATTTTCAGGCTTCTTATTCCTTTTTCGCTACAGGGGCGATTAATTCGTTTTTCATCTTTTCCCAATTTGCTCCCTCAACATCCTTACTCTCTGTCCCCTCTACCCATGTCGTTCCTCCGCCTTCCACTTTTTCCTGTATGTAAGGCAGGATGTTGGCCACGAGTTTTCCTCCTTTTTGGTAAAAGTTGATAGAGAACTTTTTCTGGCCTCGTGTCATAGCCTCCACTTTGGTACCCATTTCATTGGCTTCCATTTTACTAATTGTCAGCCCTAATTTTTGGGCCAATTGTGCCTGAATAGCGGGCTTGGCCATTAAGCGGTATTTGCCCAGCGGATCGGTTTTGATCTCTTCTTCGGTTTTACCTTCGCAGAATAAATCGTTAGCCGCTTCGTTGTTGGTGCTGGGGTCTTCGTACACGCTCAATAAGGTATCGAGTGAAGGTGTTTTTTCTTTTAATATTTTGTCATAACCCTTCTTTGATTCGGATAATTTTTTGGCCGGGTTTTCACCTTTATTAAAATCAGCCATCATTTCATTCACAATGCTGAAGTCACCCTTTTTCAAAGCCTCCATAATGGTCGGCAAAAGCTGGAGCAGGGCCATTAAGCCTTCAATAGCGCCCATTTTTTTACCGCCTTCTTTGGATTCTCCCACATTGTCTAATACTTTTTGCAGATTCGCCAAGACATCGACCCGGCCTTTAGCAAGTAGTTCCAGGCCTGTTAACGTTTTAGTATCTGCCCCTTCTTTGATTGCCGCCTCGAAAGCCGCCTGCATATCGATTGGCAGATAAGGCTTCAGGCCTGCCGCATTTTCTACGATGTTGTCATCAATGGTTATTTTTCCGTCTTTTTCAACAATGCTGTGGGTGCGGGAAAGCATTTCGGCCAGTGAAACACCTAGTTTATCGCCGGTCAGTTTTTTGATTGCCGCTATTTCTTTATCATCCTTGTCGTCAATTTCTTCAATTCCGGTGGCTTTACAAAAGGCATCTTTAATAAATTTAGCCTCTTCCTTCGTGGCTGGCAGATTGGGATTTTTTTCGAGCTCTTTGATTCGATCTTCAGGCAGGCTATTAAGAAAATGATTGATCAGTGTCTGGGCGGCGGGCTTTTTTATCAATGTTGCCATATCCAGTTCTTCGATCTTCCCGGTCGATGGATCGATAATGGGTGTGCCTTTGAATTTTTCAATAATGGTTTTTTCGATTGCGTTTTTGGCTTTTTGACGCCCTTCTTTTAGTTTTTCGATTTGAGTCCCCGTTTCAAGTCCTTTTTTTCCAGCTCCAGGACTTTTTGTTTCTTCTGCTAAGTTAGGCAGAGTTCCTTTTTCTGCATGTCCGCTGACATCTGTAATCAGTTTTTGAATATCTGTGTGAATGGCTTGAACGGCTTTGATTTCAGGGTTTTCTTTACTATTAAAATCATCGATTCTTTTAGAGATTTCCTGACGTTTTTCGAAGTAATTATCAAGTGCCTTTTGTTCTTCTTGAGAAGTGCTTCCTTTTTCATAAGCTTTTTTTAATTCCCCATGTTTATCAACTAACGTTTTCAGACCCGTTTCGATTTTTTTAATTACGTCTTCCATTTTTTCTTCGCCTCCTTCAACTCCTTCTACTTTTTCTGGTTCGGGTTTTGGTGCTTCTTCAAAAACCAACCGGTTTTCCTTGGAAAAATTCCAGTTTTCGAGCAATTCCCGATAGGTGTTTTTTAAAAATTCCATTATAGGGCGTTTAGGTAATACAGAACGCCTCCGGCAGCGGCGGCGAGGAGCGCCAGGCCGAGCACTAAGTTGCGTAGGGTGTGTTTCTTTTTAGCTTCTTTTAATACGGTTTCCCGTGGAGTCATTGTCCGGTTGCCGGTCATTTCCTGAATCTCTTTTTCAAATTTCTTCAGCTCTTTTCCTTCTTCCTTTTTTCCCACCGCTTCAAAATCTTTACGGAATTTTTCATCCGTTTCTTTCAGCTCTTTATGGAAGCCTTCCAGCCCTTCCTTGTATTTTACCTGCGCGGTGCGGTATTCCTCGTCGGCCTGGTCAATAAGCTGGATCAGTTTGGTGCGTTCGTCGTTGGTCATCTGCGGGAGCAGGCCTTCGAGTTCCTGTTTTTGGGCAGGGTCGATGTAGCTGTGTTTCAGCCGGTCCAGTAAATCCATGTCGGTGATGTTAATATTGATTTCGGGCATAAGTGTTTATTAAGATTCGCCTCCTTCTGCTGGCTCGGCGGGCGGTTGGGCCGAGGCGACGACGGGCGGCTTTTTGTATGGGCCGAGCCCTTCTCCTGTACGCACGGCGTCCAAAAGACCTCTTAGATCATTGGGGGTGATGTTTTTAGGATTGGGAAATTGATAAATATTTCTCTCAGCACTCTTATATACGAGGGCGTTATAAACAGCCTTAAGGTTTTCTGTGGAGACCAGAAAGTCGTTCAGTCTGAATTTAAATTTTCCGTCTTTTAGGTTGTTTTCTTCTTTTGTCTGCGCATTCATCATCCAGATATCACCCGTTTTTCCCGCTTTTTTCATCACCACTTTTTTCAGAATTTCCGGGTCGCCGTTGATGGGGCTGGTTTTCAGCACTTCTTCGTAATCGGCCTTTTTGAAGACGACAGGGATTTCGGCGAAAACAAGCAGGTCTTTCAGGTCTTTGATCTCCCTTTCGTGGGCGGGCGCTTCGGGCTTTTTCGCCGCTTCTTTTTTAGCCAGAGCGTCGATTTTTTTACCCCCCTTCCCCCCTTCTTTATTTTCTTCCTCCTTAAAACCCAAAAAGCCAGCCAGTTTTTTTAGTGTTTTGCCCAGCCATGTGTTTTCCCCTTTATTTTCTGTTTGCAATTCGGCAGCCCAGTTAAACAGCCATCCGCCGATAAGGCCGCTTAAAAATCCATGTTTTTTCCCATCCTTTTCTACTTTTTTCGCCCATTTTTTAGCCTCTTTTTTCGGGTCTGCAGAATCGATTATCTTACCTAATTTTTCACTATAAGTTCCAGGCTCATTTAGAAATTTGTTTAAACCTACTTCTCCTGCAACTTTTTCCGCATGCTGGGTAGGTTTTTTATTTATGCCTTCGTCAAAGAGCCGCATGGCAATATCCAAATATTCAGCCTGGTCCCTGGGATGAACTATGCGGAGTTCAACCAAGTCTTGTCTTACAGCATCACGGAACCTACGCCTTGCTGTTTCAATCGGCAAACCGACCTCCATTTGCAGTTTTTCCCGTTCTGCACGGGCTTTATCCAGCTCAGGCTCCAGGCCTTTTTCCTTCTTTTCCCTTTTTTCTTTTCCACCCATGTCTTTTAAGATGTTTGCCAAATTTTCAAACATTATTGATTTTGGTTATTAAGATTTAGTTTTCGTAAAATGTCTTTTTTCGCGTCTTCGTAGGTCCGTAAGATCTGCTTCATCTCGCTGGGCTTTACAATAAACACGCCGCGATCCATTTCTCCACAGCGTTTTTCAAAAGCTTCTAAAAGCAATAAATACTCCCGCTGTTTTTCGGTTTCCATCAGAAACATGGCCAGGATATAGCGTTTTTTCAGCTCTTCCGACAGGTGCCGGTTCTGTGTGATGATTTCGATGATTCTTTGTTCGAGTTCAGTCATAATTAGTTGAAAGTTGAAAGTTGAAAGTTGAAAGTTGAAAGTTAAGGTTAGGTGCGGATATATATCCGCACTTTCAGATATTAGATAGGTCTTTCAGGAGCTCTTCTTCCGCCTTGGGCACTTCTTCTTTTTCATGTTGGGCCTTGGCTTTTTCGCGGATTTTGGGAGCCTTCTTCCATTGCTCTTTCATGGCTTTCAGTTTTTTCGGATTGATCGCTTTTTTGCGGTGTCCGCCCCGTGGTGCAAAGTCGCCTTCACCCATATTTGTTGGGAGTTGTGGGACGTGTGGGATTTGTGGGACGTGTGGGATGACTTCCACAACTCTCACCACTCCCACAACTCCCTAGATAATATAAACATCCCCGTGCTTTTCCTCAAATTTTGATTTCATCTGAAACACGGTCTCTACCAGATTCTGGATCTGGAATGTCGCTTTTTGGTCCAGCTTCCAAAGGGATTCTATTTGTCGAATAATTCCTAAAATATTCATCCCCGCCAGGTCGGTTTCTTCTTTTTCTTCTTCACTCAGTTTGTCGTATACTGGTTTGTTGTGAAGCGTTTGTACGTTATGCGGATTGAGTTCTCCGCTTTCGAGTTTTTTAATCAGCATTTTCAAAAAATCTTCATGTCCTTCATTAAACCCGGTTTCGTCTTTTAAGGGTTCGTTGAGCTGTTGCTGAGTTTTGTGGTTTACAATGTGGTCCTGGTATTTTTGGATGGGGTCTTCCATGCGTTTAAGTAAAAATATCTAATTATTATAGCAAATTTTGCCCTGAAAAGCAAGATGTATGCTGGTTGTGATATAATCAATTATCCAGATAAACAGCCACTCATGAACCTTTCCACCCCCCTCGACGACGCGCTTAATACCAAGCGCGAATACATCAAAGCGTTACGCGATATGAGCCTTCACACCGTGGAGGATTTACTGCTGTATTTCCCCCGTACCTACGAGGATCTTTCGGAATCCAAACAACTTTTACAGGTAAAGGACGGAGAAAAAGTAAGTTTAAAAGGAATGCTGTACGGCATGAAAGACGTGCCGACCCGAAGCAGGAAGATCAAGATCACTAAGGCTCAGTTTTACGACCCCCATGGCAATGGGGCGGAGGTGGTTTGGTTTAATCAGCCGTTTGTGAAGTGCACAGTACCGATGGAAACGGATGTGACAATTTCGGGCACTATTAAATATCAATACGGTAAAGCCACCATCCAAAATCCCCGGGTGGAACGCGCAGGCCAGGCGCAAGTGCATACCGCTGGCATGGTGCCGGTTTATCCTCAGCATGAGGTGATCACCAGTAAGTGGCTGAGGGAAAAAATTCACCCCCTCCTTCATTTAGCAAAAGAATTTGAAGAAGTCCTTCCCTCCGAAATTCTCGACGAGGAGGGGCTGATGGGCAAAGGGGAGGCGGTGAAAGAAGTCCATTTTCCCACCAATCAGAAACGGCTGGAAAAAGCACGGGACCGGCTGGCGTATGAAGAGTTGTTTTTGCTCCAGTTAAGCGCGGTTCAGCGTAAAAAAGAATGGCAGGGAAGCCGCTTAAAGGACAGCCTAATCCAAGAAGTGAAGATGGATGTTCAGTTCGTCAAAAACTTTTTTTCCACCCTTCCTTTTACACCCACCAATGCCCAGAAAGTGACGATTTTTGAGATCCTTTCCGATTTCGAAAAACCGTATCCCATGATGCGGCTTTTGGAGGGGGATGTAGGGTCGGGAAAAACGGTGGTGGCGGTCACGGCACTCCTTAATGCCGTCCTTCATGGTTATCAGGCCGCCATCATGGCGCCGACGGAGGTACTGGCGCGCCAGCATGCCGATTCCATCGATCAGCTGATACAGAATTATGAGGCAAAGTTTCCCCTGAAAAAACCTATTAATATCCAGCTCCTGATCGGCTCTTTAAAACCGAAAGAAAAAAAGGTGATTCAGGATGGAATAAACAATGGTCAGATCAATATTGTGGTCGGCACCCATGCTTTGATCCAGGAGTCGGTCCGTTTCCCAAGGCTCGGCTTGGCGGTGGTGGATGAGCAGCATCGTTTCGGCGTGAAACAGCGGGAGGTTTTAATGAAGCAGGGGAGTCCGCATGTGCTGAATATGACCGCTACGCCCATTCCGCGAACACTGGCCATGGTGGCGTACGGAGACCATGATCTGTCGGTCATCAACGAAATGCCGCCCGGACGCCAGATCATTGTGACTAAAGTGGTTCCGCCGGAACACCGCACCCAGGTAAATCGGTTTATTGCCGATAAAGTCCAAAAAGGAGAGCAGGTATATGTGATCTGTCCTCTTATCGACGATTCTGAAAAGCTGGAAGTCAAATCGGTCAAAGCGGAATATGAACGGCTTCATATTGTATTTCCTGAGTTTAAAATCGGGCTGTTGCACGGCCGGCTGAAATCGGAAGAAAAAGAGGCAGTTATGCGTCAATTTAAGGGAAAAGAGATTGATATTTTAGTCTCAACTTCCGTTATCGAGGTGGGGGTGGATGTGCCCAATGCCACTATTATGCTTATCGAGGGCGCAGAGCGCTTTGGGCTTTCACAATTGCATCAGTTTCGCGGTCGTGTCGGAAGAGGTAAAAAGCAGTCATATTGTTTTTTGTGCCCCAGCGCCGATGCACAGGGCTCCTACGAGCGATTAAAAGCCATGGTGGAGTGCTCTGATGGCTTTAAGTTGGCCGAAATCGACCTTAAGCTGCGTGGGCCCGGGGAGGTTTACGGCGTGCGGCAGTCGGGCATTCCGGACCTTAAGATAGCCAATTTAGCCAATGGCGTACTGGTTGTACGTGTCCGAAAAGCAGCGGAGCATATGGTTGAAAGTGAAAAATTAGATAAACACCCTGTTCTAAAAAGTATGTTGGTGAGGTTGAGGAATAAGATGGAGAAAGCCTAATTATCTCAATGTCCGTATTCTGAAAGCGCGATTATATAATCGCGCCTGCAGTTACCTACGGCAACTGCAATGTGAAATCAGAAATAAAAAACCCTCGCCCTCCGAAGCTTTACGCGAAGGAGGGGAGGGTTTTTTGTGGTTAAATTATTGATTAAGCGATCATTTTCAGCACTTCTTTTATCTTTTTTCTAGGCAGTCGTGTGATGGTCGTGTGGAAGGATTCCACTTCGTCTTCTTCCGGACGTTCTTGCTTCATTACCCCATCGATTCTGCGGGCCAGCGGGGATTTATGCCGGCGGGCCTCTTCCATCACTGTTTCGGAGAAGCTGAAGTGATTATGACTGCCGGTGAAGGCGGTAACGGCTTCGATATAATCCTGTTTCAGTTCCGGTGCCTCATGAGCTATTTTTGGGTAGGCTTTTAGCATGACGTCCGGATTGGTAGCGCGGGCGCGGGTGAAAAGCGCTAAAAGGTATTTTCCTGATTGTAATACCTCTCGGTTCCAGCCTTGTACCACCTGATACCAGTTTGGCATCCGTTTTTCTTTCGGGGTAGAAAGAATATCGCTGATGGCTTTTAAAGCCTGTCGTTTATTTCTTAATTCAGCGATGGCCTGATGGGCTAATTCTTTAACCTGTTCATTCTCCTCATTTGCTTTTTCAGTGATTTCATACAGGGGGGCTAAAACGCTGTTAATGGCTTCAAGCTGTGCTTTACGGCCACGATTGGCGTCGATAACGTCCTGATAATCTTTTTCCATTTCCCGGTCGATAATCGCCGGCATTTTTAAGCCTTCCAGGCGGGCAATTAGTCTGTGAGCTTTGTTAGTGTCTTTTTCGCTCAATTTCTTTTCTGCCTCATCGGCTACCTGGTTTAATATGTCCTGATTGAATCTTAGAAGCGTTCTGGCTTTTCGGGTCAATTTTTTACCATCAGTTTTCTCTTTAGGCTTTTCCCGATGCTCTTTTGTAAGCTGAGCGGCCGCTTCTTCTCTGGCAATCAGTAAAGATTCCGGATCCTGGCCTTCGCTAGCTTCTAATTCACATTCTTCCGCGTACAATTGCATGGCACGGCCTTTTTCGGTCTTGGCCACTTGTGCAATCAACGGTTTTTGCCTTTTAGCATCTGCCGGGTCATCGTTATGATCTGGCCAATATTCAGAGGCTGCAAAACTAGGATTTTTTATACTAGACATGGTATTAGTGGTTGATTAAATATTATTAAATTTGAATTATATTTTACAATAAAATAATAAATTTGTCAATAGTAAAAAACGCATCAAATTCTAAAAAAGGAATGGCATGAACTCCTAGAGTAAAAAATGTATACAAGAAAAGGATTATTGGCTTGTTTCAACCAATAAAACTTGCAAAAAAAATATGGTTTACGTATAATGACATGATTTGTTCAGCGCAGATCAACCAATTCACATCACTTCGCGGCTCATTATATAGCCGGCCAGAATGATCACTGAAGACCCCACCTGACCTTTTACAAACTATTTACTTACTGCTTGGTTCCCGCGTTACACCGTCACGTCGCTTGCGACATTATGTGACACCGTAATATAAGGGCCCGGCGGTTCTGTAAAGTCTGGGGTTGGGTCATTCACCCCCTGAATGACTCACTTCTGGGCTTTACGCTGTAGCTCCTCACGACTAGTGCGAGCTCAACCCCTTATAATCTGTTATCTTGATTTTTAAAAACAAAAATAAAAATACAAAGGTAACGCATAGATTGCGTCTTGGAAGGACGAAAACAAAAACCAAAGTACAGCTTAGAACTTTTCCAGCTTAGTCACCTGGATAAGTTTGGTTTCGACCCATACTCTCGGTACGTTGTAAATGTGCTGTACGAATGGGAGTCTCGAAATCAGACAAAAGAACCTCGATTGATCGGGGTTTTTTTGTATTCCGAAAACCTTTCCCATTCGGCCTTGCTCAGGGCAGGCAAAAAGGTTTTAACACATTGCAGACTGGAAGGTCTATTCTGCGTTTTACTGCACATAAAAAAACTCCCTCTCGCTGAAGGCCAAGAAGGAGTTTTTTTGGTTTTAATTCCTGATCGGATTTATTGGTTTTGGTTCCAGTGTCCGGATTTTCTGCTCATGGCTTTGCCAAAGGGCATGCCGGCTTCTTCCATAAGGGCCTGAGCGCCTTCGCGGTCACCGGACTGCATCAGTTCGCGCACCTGTTCCATAACGGCTTTTTGCTCGTCGGTGAGTTCGAGGCGCTGGACATGTCCTTTAAAACCTCCTTTTCCCATTCTCATTCCTTTTTTAGGGAGTCCGAGTTCGTCGGCGATTGCCTGGGCCTGCATGCGCAGATCGTGCATTTCGCAGAAGCGGGCAAAGTTTCCTTCATTTATATATTCAAGCATCGGCGGCTCATTGCCGTTTTCGGTCAACGCATTGTACCAGGCGTCATAGTCGCATTTTTCAACGGCTTCCATAACCGCTTCCCTATTTTCGGCACTGAAACGGAGACCTTTGGCCGGGGTTTCATCCCCTTCATCAGCGGAGGTGGCAAAGACGACCGCCAGTAAAATGATCAAGGTCGCCAGACCGGTCGGGATGATTTTGTTTATCATATTCATAACTTTTAGTTTAGTTAATAATTGTGTGAGCAATCGATTGTCTCACCCCTTATTACGTTTAGCGTAAAAATTTCTTTCATTTTTTTAATTCCATCCGCCGGAAAAGGGGCGGAGGTTCCATGGGGCGCAGCCAGGGGGCGATCCCAAAAGCCTCAAACTCATAATCACCGGTGGCTGTCCCTATCAGCCGGATCCGTACCCCTCGTTCCATCTCAAACTCCCGGCGCATTTTGGTTTTTTCAATATCCACGCGCCAGGATTCCTGTTTTAGGTCTCTTAAAAGAATGATCCGGCCGTCTCCCATGTGAATAATCGTGCCCGCTAAAAAGCCTTGTTCCGGATTATTCCAGATTATTCGTTTGCCAAAATGCAGACGTTCGTAATAGGGGATCTTCCGGAAGGCTTTTTCCAGATTTCCGGAGACGCCTGTGGCGTACAGGCCGGTACCGAAGAGGATTGAGGCCACTAGGCTTAGTCCGATAATTGCGAACACATTATAACGGTAACCGGATTTAGTATGGCGTAAGTGATAGCAGGCCAATGCCAGAAAGCCGATGAGCAGAAGCACCCAGAAATAGGGGAGGGCTAAAAGCACGAAACCCGCCAGACTGCTGCCCATTTCTTTATAAACCGAGTAATCCATATCTCTCAATTGAAATAGGATGATGCTCATGGCCATACTGCCGAACAGAACAGAAAGACCAAATAATCCCCATATTACCGACCGCTTAAACAAGAACACCCATTTAGGGGTTGGTTTTACCTTTTCTTTCTTGATTTTTCCGATGATGGATTGGGCGAGTTGCGACATGGTTTATTGGTTATCGGGTTTATGGAGGTGATTATTGATAGCGAGTTGTTTAAATTGGTTTTTGGCGCGATTGAGCTGAGTGGCGACGGTGCCGGTCGGGATTTCCAGAATGTCGCTGATTTCTTCATAATTTTTTTCCTCCATGAATTTTAGGATGAGCACCGCGCGGTATTTTTCCGGCAGTTCATCGATGAGCGCCCGTACTTTCTGGGCGAGTTCTTTTTGCACATAATCATCTCTTAAACTGATGTTATCGGGCAGGATGTCCAGAAAATTCACTCCTTCTTCATTGTCTATCTGAACCGTTTTTGGTTTTTTTTCGTTTTTTCGGAAATGGCTGATGGCTTCATTGTGAGTAATGCGGTAGATCCAGCTGCTGAAGGAAAAATCAGGATTGTAATCGTTCAGGTTTTTATAGATTTTTAAAAATACTTCCTGTAGCAGATCTTCGATCGTCTCCGTATCTAGATGAGTGAGCCGGCGGATGTAGCGGCTTAGTTTTTCTTCGTAACGCTGGACCAAACATTCAAAATAATCCGCATTTTTTAACGTGAGAGAGACGAGCTGTTTATCTGATTTTTTATCACATTTTATAGGGCGCATGAAAAAAGCTTAATGCGTGTTTACTATATTATACGCTGTTTATATCAGATTTCTTTCGTTTTCAATTAAGATTTGTCGTCTTATACCAATTGGTATACCCTTTGCAATATTCAAAATTTCCAAAACTCCCTTCCTGCTGGGAAATGAATACCTGACATCGGTCGTATTCAGTTTTGATCTTTGATTTCAGCGCATCATACGTTTCAGCTTTTTTGATTACCGTCTGAGCCTGCTGTCTTAATCGGTTTGTATCCTGGTACCAATAATAAAGATAAATCGAACCGCCGATTGCTATTATCAGCAGTAAGGCAAGGATTTTCCATTTCCAGCCCCCTTTTTTAAGGCCAGCTTCATGATTTTCTTTCATGGTATTTTGATTAGTTGTATTTCCAGTTTAAAACCCAAAAATGTTTAGGGCAATAGTTAAGCGCATTGCAATACCCCTCTTTCACAGGCCTGTATCAAAACCTGATTAAAATTTTCAGCGTCGGCGTGCTGTTCGATGACTTTTTTTAATTCAGTAGTACTCATCATATATTGATTATAAGTTATAAGGATTCGTATAAATCGTGTAATAACTTCTCAGTTTCCTCCCAGCCTATACACGCATCGGTAATGGATACGCCGTATTTTAAATCGCCGATATTGTTGGGGGTATTTTGTTTCCCCTCAAATAAATTACTTTCAATCATTATCCCGAAAATTGATTTATTGCCTTGTTTTTTCTGGGCGATCACATCATCTATTACCATTTTTTGTCTCGTATGGTCTTTTCCGGAATTCTGATGACTGCAATCGATCATTATTTTAGGAGTAAAGCCTTTTGCTTCCAACTTCTTTTCACATTCTTTTATATCCTCCCTATGATAATTCGGCCGTCTGCCCCCTCCTCTTAAAACGATGTGCGTATCGGGGTTTCCGTTTGTTTTGATGATGCAGCAATTTCCTTCATCATCCACCCCCAGGAAGCTGTGCTGGCTTTTCGCGGATTTCATGGCATTTATTGCCACATCCAGATTACCGTCGCAATTATTCTTAAACCCTACGGGGGCAGAAAGACCGCTTGCCATTTGCCGGTGAGTTTGTGATTCGGTCGTTCTTGCACCAACGGCAACCCAGCTGACCAGCTCACCAACGTAAGCAGCGGTGATCGGGTCTAAAAGTTCTGTGGCGGCAGGCACTCCCAACTTTGCAATGTCTATCAGAAGCCTTCTTGCCAGCTTTGTTCCTTCCTGTACATCGTTTGTCTCGTTTAAATAAGGATCATTAATAAACCCTTTCCAGCCGGTCGTGGTACGCGGTTTTTCAAAATAAACCCTCATCATAATGAGTAATTTGTCGCCAAGTTTATTAATTATCTCCTTTATTTTATTGGCATATTCCATAGCGGCCCTGGGGTCGTGTATTGAACAAGGGCCGACAATAACAACAAACCGGTCGTCTTTGCCATCCAGCACATTGCAAAAATCATCCCTGCCCTTAGTTATGGTCTGTTCGGATTTCTCTGAAATAGGAATAAGTAAACGGATCTCATTTGGTGAGATTAATTTAACAAAACTATCAATTTTTACATTACCTATATTCCCCATGCTCACGTTTCGGTTAAACCTGCGTTTCGGCAATGAATTTTTTGGACTTATTATAATTTTCTTCGTCTATTTTTCCTTCTTCTTTCAGAATATCCAAAATCTCATTGATGCCGACCACGCTGTGGAGTTTGTAGCCTTTTTCCTCCAGTTTCCGGGCGCCGCCCTGTTCACGGTCCACTAAAATCACAAAGTCTTTTATTTTTAAACCGGAGGCTTCGAATGGAACGATGGTTTCGAATTTGCTGTCTCCGTTGGTGATGAGATCGTCGATGATCAGGGCGGTGTCACCTTCTTTATATACGCCCTCAATCTTCTTTTTAGTGCCGTAATCTTTTATTTCTTTGCGTGCGTAGACCATCGGCCATTCTTTCTCGAGAGAAATCGCGGTGGCGATCGGTAAGGCGGTGTACGGGATTCCGGCGATCACATCAAAGGTAAGGTCTTTCGCGATGTCGATCATGGCATCGCTGATCAGTTTCAGGATTTTCGGATAGGAACACAGCAATCTCAAATCGATGTAAATAGGAGACATGATCCCGGATTTCAGTTTGAATTCTCCGAATTTTACAGCGCCGATCTCATGGAGTGCGAGGGCAATTTCTTTTTTCATGGCGAATAAGGGTTATAGCTTGTGTGTATTTTATCAGCCGTCTCACGATTATGAAAGGGTTTGTCTTATCCATTTTCCCTCTTTATTTCAGGGAAGAAATCTGGTATAATAAAAGGAACATAAAATTCAAAATCTATGAAGATCATTATTGTCGGTGGTGGTGCCACCGGTCTTACATTGGCTAATCTGCTTGGCGAGGATCATGAAGTGACTATTGTGGAGAAAGATACAGAAATTGCAAAAGACATCGCGGCCAAAACTCAGGCGTTGGTTATTTTAGGAGACGGAAGTGATGTATCCACTTTGAATGAAGCGTCTATTGGTACGGCTGACGCGATGGTGACCACGGCTGACGATAAGACTAACCTGATGATCTGTGAAATTGCTAAAAGTGAAAGTGTTAAAAAAATTATTTCGCTCGTTCGTGAGCCTAAAAACGAAGAACTTTTTGCTAAACTCGGTATTACATCCTTAGTGTCTGCCGTCGGTACGAATGTTACCGCAATGAAACGGCTTTTGTATCAAGTCGGAGATGTACGTATCATCGCGCAATTAGGAGAAGGCGCCATGCAGATCGTCGAAATCGTGGTGTCGGAAGACAGCCCTTTAGTCGGCAAGCCAGCGGAACTCAAAAAAGCCACTTTGGCCGCTATTTACCGGGGCGGGGAACTCGTTATTCCTCAAAAAGGTATGCTTTTTGAGGCGGGTGACCTGCTCCTGATTGTTGCCAAAACAAAAGACCTGCCTGTTTTGACAGACTTAATCACGGGACAATGAGCATCCTTTTTCGTTACTTAGGCTATCTTCTTATTCTTTCCGCTTTTTTCCGTCTGATTCCCATCGGGGTCGCTCTTTTTTATAATGAATCTCTTTTTCTTTTTGTCCTTTCGTCCGCTATCTCTCTGGCAGTAGGGGGCTTTTTGGTTTTCAGGTACCGCCGGACGGAGGATGAACCTGCCCTCACCCTCACTCAGGGGCTTGTTTTAGTCGCCCTTTCGTTTATTATCCTTCCTTTAATCGGCGCTCTCTCCTTTTTACCCTCACTGAATTACAATCTGCTGGATGCTTATTTTGAGTCCATCTCCGGCTTTACCACAACCGGTCTCACGCTTTATTCAGCGTTGGGCGACCTGCCCCGTTCTTTACTGATGTGGCGGGCGGAGACCCAGTGGATGGGCGGTATCGGGATCGTGATGGTCTTTTTATTTATTTTTAGCCGTCTGCACAGCCATGATTACACCCGTTTGGGAGATACGGAATCTAAAACCCGGTCTACACTGGCTCTTTATCAGGCCCAGGGGTTTAATATCAAATTGGAAGGTGGTGTCAGGAAAACCCTGTCCAGCATCATGATTATTTATTTCGGATACACCCTGATCGGTATCGGGCTGCTTTATTTAACAGGTCTTCCGCTTTTTGAGGCGACGGGGATGGCTTTTACCGCTCTTTCTACCGGCGGTTTTAGTATGACAGATGCTTTTTACTCCAGCGGGTGGACGTTTTCGGTTCTTATCTTTCTTATGCTGATGGGTTCGATTTCTTTTATCAATCACAACGACCTGATCCGCGGAAAATGGAAGCATTTCTTTAAAAGTTTTGAAAAAAATGTTTTTCTGATCTTTGTGGCGCTCGCGGTTGCTATCTCGCTGACGGTCTATATGGATTTTACATCCGTTGTCTTTGAAATCGTGTCCGCTTTTACCACCACCGGCTATTCCATGTCTCCTATCGCGCTTCTTCCTCCGCTTTTTATTCTGATGATCATGACCGGCATGATGATCGGCGGAAGTGTCGCGAGTACCTCGGGCGGTATCAAAGTCTTTCGTATTTATTATCTGCTCCGCGCGATTCCCTGGTCTATTAAAAAACTTTCGTCCCCGCCCAGCGCGGTGATTCCGCTGCAGATCCATGGGGATAAGAATGCGGAATCCAAATTAGCCAACATCGGTATTTTTGTCTTTTTGTATTTTTTCATCCTTCTCGCTGGCACGGTTTGTTTTATGTTTTTCGGATATGGATTTCTGGATGCTTCTTTTCAGGTCTTTTCGGCGCTGGGCACGGTCGGTCTGCAGACGATGGATATTGCCGTGCTCAATCCTTTGCTTAAAATAATCCTGATCATGGCCATGCTGTTCGGACGTCTTGAGATATTTCCGATTCTGATTGTATTGAGGGGTTTGTTCCGCCTGAAAAAGCGTACCTGATCTAGTTAAAACAGGTGGGTTTTTTGAGATGGCAGGCCCAGAAGGATTTGAACCCTCACCAACGGTTTTGGAGACCGGTATGCTACCATTACACTATGGGCCTTCCTCGGCATTTTACTTCAGCTTTCGCTCCGATGCAACATCGGAACTGTCGCTATAGATTGCTTGATTCCTTTCTGATTCAGCGTTACACTGATATTATAGAACAAAAACAAAACACCATGTCATACAAAACTATAGAAGCTCAAAGTCCTGTTAGCCTGAGCGAGATTCGCTCCCTCGTTAAGGAAGAGGCCTCCTTTTCGTTAAACGGCCAATCCAATAGTGCACGAGTGGCGATCCAGCTTTTTGGTGAACGGATCGGACGGAACTGGCTAAAGCCTCATGAGCCGGAGGTTATCATGACTGACCTTTTTGAAAGCGTTCGCCAGGCGACGCAGCGTGCCATCGCCGAAAAAGGCCTTAAGGGGGCGGAGCGGCATGAGCTTTTAAGAGGGATGGAAACATTTATTAGAAATGTCCGTACCCGGGTAGAAGAAGGGCTGAGCGCATAAAACAAAGCACCACAAAAAACCCCGATTATAGTAATCATAGTCATGGTTTTTATTATGGCTTATTTACAGCCGCCGCAACCACAGCCACCATCTAAATTAATCATGGTATTTTTAGGTTAATAATAAGAGGGTTCTTCTATTATATCTTTTTTTTTGATTAATTCAATTTTTTTGATTTGCTATAATGGATTTAATCAATAAACACAAAAAACATGATCGACTGGAAAATCGTGATGGCGTTCCTGGTTGGCCTCATCCTCTTTATCCATGGAATTGAGAATTTCAGTCATGAAGTTCTGCATTTTGCCGGTGAGCGGTTTCGTAAACTCATCAGCAGGGCTACCCGCAACCGGTTTGCAGGAGGAGTGGTCGGTATGATTGTGACCGCTGTAATCCAATCCAGTACGGCTACTACTGTTATTACGATTAGCCTGGTGAGTGCGGGCGTTATTTCATTCGCGCAAAGTCTGGGCGTGATTATGGGGGCAAATGTCGGCACTACGATCACGGCGCAATTAGTCGCCTTTGAACTGACCGCTTATGCACCCATTTTTATTATTGCCGGTTTTCTTTTGGGCCTTTTCGGAAAATCCTATCGCTATATCGGAAGGGGTATTTTTTATTTCGGCTTGGTGTTTTTTGGGCTGAACCTGATTTCCGAAGCCATTGAACCGCTCAAAAATCACCCTTTCGTCATCAGCCTGTTCGCTAATCTGACCAATCCTTATGTTGCGCTTTTGGCCGGTCTTGTTTTTACGGCTCTGATGCATTCCAGCAGTGTGGCGACCGGTTTGGTGGTGGTTTTTGCGGCGAGCGGCGTTCTGTCGCTTGAACAGGGGATTCCCATTTTACTGGGAACGAATATCGGCGCCACCATGACCGCGCTTTATACCTCGGTTCGTCTGAATGTCTTCGCGAGACGGGCGGCGTTGGCTCATACGATTTTTAATGTCGTCGGTGTCCTTCTTATCTGGCCGCTGATCGGCCTTTTCTCCCGTTTTATTATGTCGCTTGGAGGTTCTCCGGCTCAGCAGATCGCTAACGCTCATACTGTTTTTAATGTGGGGGCGGCGGTGCTTTTTCTCTTCCTTTTAACGCCGCTTAAAAAACTCGTTGAAAAAGCAATCAAAAGCGATGAGGAGGAATTGCTGATCGCCACCAAATATCTTAATGCCGCGCTTCCTAAATCCAATTCCAGGAGTTTTGGCCTGATTGAAAAAGAAGCCTCTTATTCCTTATCTATTGCTTATAAATTCTATAACAAATCGGTTGAGTTTATCCGCGATCCTAAAAAAGCCGACTTTAATGTGGTTGAAAAATTTGAAGTCCTGGCGGATCTGCTGGATGAGAAGATCGAGAAAGCGCTTTTGGAATTATCGCGCCGGCCATTAACCGAAATGGAGGCTAAAAAAGTGGTGCTTTTAGTGCGCATCTCAAATCTGATAGAACAATTGGCGGATACCGCTAAAAACCTGGGCTTTCAGCCCCGTTCCATGAACCGCTCATCCCTTTCGCTTTCGCCCGAATCCCTTAAAAGTATTGAAAAGATCTATTCAAAAATGGAGCCGGCTCTGAATGCGGTTCAGCATGAATTTCCACACCAGCTTATCGATTACACGTCTCTTTTCCGTCAGGTCGATCGCGTAGATCCCATCATCAATCGCGGATATCAGGAACACATCAAACGCTTAAAATCCGACCAGGCGTACGCGGGCAGCAGTTTTGTGGGATCCTGTTCCATACTCGAAAACGGGGCGGATCTGCTGAAAGAGATCATGAAACTCACTCAGAAATATGCGCGTTTAAAAAAGCGTTAAAGGTCACATCGTTTCCCGGAGGCGCTTCGCGCGTATTTTCCGAACTCTTTATGCTTCATCGCGACCTCCCCGTCGAATACCGGGCCGTCTTTGCAAACACGAAGACCGGTTCCGTCGATACAGCATTGTCCGCAAATCCCGAATCCGCATTTCATAAAACGTTCCAGGCTGACTTGTGAGTGGATTTTATGGTCTTTTGCGATCTCGATCACTTTTACCATCATTTTTTCCGGACCACAGGTGTACACACAATCCTGCTTTCCTTTTTCGAGTTCCTTTTCCAGCACGTCCGTCACAAATCCTTTATGCCCTTTGCTTCCGTCATCCGTTGATACCAATACTTTACAGCCCAGTTTCTTAAATTCCTTTTCGTAAATCAGAAGCTCTTCACTTCCCGCGCCGATAATCGCAGTCACCTCGATTCCTTTTTCCACCGCCTTTTGGGCAATGGAAAGCATAGGCGGTGTGCCGCAGCCGCCTCCGACCAGTGCGATTTTTTTATAATCTTTTAAATCAAATCCTTTGCCGAACGGTCCGCGGATCCCCAGCCGGTCACCGACTTTGATCTGTTCGTGGATGGCGGTGGTGCAGTCGCCGGCTTTAAAGATACCGATACGGAATTCATCCGCTTCCACCCAGCCGACACTCATCGGCACTTCATCCACGCCCGGCATCCACACCATCACAAATTGGCCGGGATGGGCGTTTAAGCCGTGCTTAAAAACATACGTTTTAAACAGACGGTTTTCTTCGATGATGTTCGATACTTTGAGGGAGAGAATTGTCATAATATTTCTGATTTCAGATTTCTGATTTCTGATTCAAATCTGAGATATGAGATCTGAGATCAGAAATCGAGGATGTTGCCTTATAGTTTAGATGGATCTACGGCATTTTCGTGTGCTAAGCCTACTAATTCTGCAACATTCGAGAAGCCTTCCTCTTCCATAAACGATCTGATCTTGTCGATGATCATGTTAAAGGCTTTCATGTCGTGGTAGGCGATGGCGGAACCGATTCCAAGTAAACTGGCGCCGGCCATCATCATTTCAATCGCGTCTTTGCCGTTACTGATGCCGCCGGTTCCGATAATCGGTATTTTGACGTTTTTATAAATGTCGTACACACAGCGGATGGCAATTGGTTTTATACCCTGGCCGCCAACACCTCCTACTTTATTGGCCAGAATCGGTTTTCTTGTGTAAATGTCTATCAGCATACCGGGGCCAACGGTATTAATGGCGGTAATGGCATCCGCGCCAGCGGCTTCCGCGTGTTTGGCGATGAGGCCGATGTTGGCAGTGTTCGGCGAGAGTTTTACGGTGATGGGTTTTTTGACTACTTTTTTAACCGCTTCGGTCGCCTCGGTCGTCATGGCAGGGTCGCAGGCGATCGGCCGTCCCATTTCATCGTCCACATTCGGGCAGGACAAGTTCAGTTCGATCATATCCACCGGATGGCTGTCCATGATCTCGGCGCATTCCACCAGCTCCTTAATATTCTTGCCGGCCACACTGCCGATAAGAGGATTATGCGGGCATTGAGATTTAAAGACTTCGAATTCGTGCCGTCCTTCTTTCACGCCTTCCCCGCACAAACCGACCGCGTTGATGATGCCTCCGGGGTAGGTGAGTACCGTGGGGTTGGGGTGCCCTGGTCTTTCTTCTAAAAACAGAGTTTTGCCGGTTACCGCTCCGCACCCGTGCTTTACACAGTTGGCCAAACTCGCTCCTGTTACCCCTAAATAGCCGGACGCCAGCACGGTTGGGTTCGGGAATTCGATTCCGCAGAAATTGACGCTAATATTCATTGTTTTTTGTTATTTTCTCGCCGCTAATTATATAGGAAAGCTTACAAAAAAACAAAATTTGCTAAGCGTTTGACGCCTCGACCCCATAAAAAATTGGTTTTGGATTGATTTCTAAAAAAGCTTTAACAATATCCGGATCGAACTGGCCTTCCTGTTTTTGGTGGCGGGTGGTGGTTCGATCCCACGATAAGCCCGAGCACCGTTTTAATTCTTCGCAGGCATATTCGACGGTATTTTCTTTTTTTTGCGCGTATTTCCGATGGCTGGTCATGGCGTCAAAGCAATCTGCCACGGCCATGATCCGGCTGATAAGGGGAATATTAAGCGGGTCGATCCGATAGCTACTAGGGTAACCTTTCCCATCCGGTCGTACATGATGCTGGAGCATGCCGTCCCGTATCTGATCATGAACCACGATGGCATTGATGATCTTACGGTATTCTCTCATGTACCCTCTATGTAATATCTCATTCCACACCACCATGCCCACCACGGGGTGCAGTCGGATGATGTCCAGCAAATGGCGGTCTTTAGCGGTGATTTTTTTGTCACTGCGGACAAGATCAAATATCTTTCCCTGTATTTTCCCGATGTCGTGCAGAAAACCCGTGAGAGCCACAATGTCCGGTTCAATCGATTCCTGTCCCATTTCTTTCAGTTTTTGAGCGGTTAATGTGGCGTAAATGCCGGTTCGGATCCCATGACCCAGCGAATAACCAGAAAAGTAAAGCGGAGAAAACTTATAATCGGTTTTTGTTTCTTTTTCCGCAAAAGCCCTCCTTATTTTTGGTGGTGCCATGATCTGGTGAGCTTCCTTGGGCAGCTTAGTCAGCTTTTCATGCGTTTCAAAAATGGCCTGAGCCGCCCTGGAGTCCAGCGGGGGCTGGCCTTCGGGAATTTTAATGTCCCAATACAATGCTTCTTCAGCCAAGGGGCTCACTTGCCCCTCTTCCAGATGGCGGCACAGGACATGGTTTTTCAGGTCCACTGCTTTTAAACGTTCTACTTTTTGCCGCACAGCCCCTAAAAACTCAATCGTGTCTGTTTCCCGCACAGGCTCTTTATGTTCACCGGCTAAAAAGGCTTCCACGTGCCCTTCTACAATGATCTTGTGGGCTTTGGCCGCGATGTCATTTTCTTCGATCAGTTGTTCCCGTAGGAGGCCTTTCATCCGGTCTTCGAACCTGGAATGGTTTGGGGCAGCCTTTTTCATAGATATTTGGTTAGAGGAGGGAATTATTATAATTCGATTTTTCATTTAGTCAAAATCTCATTGTGTTTTTATGGTGGCTATCTTGATTTTTTGGCTAAGAAATGCTATACTAATATGATAAGAAAACAGAAATGAAAAACCGCCCCCTTACACCGACGGGGCCCTCCACCAACGGTCACTGGGATGACCTGAGTACCCTTGAGCGCTTGAATTTGATCCTGACTAATGCGGATCATTTTTTGTGTCAGGGCCTCATTACCCGCGGGGAACTCCAGATGATAATGGATACATCGGAATCGGAATGGGAATACCTGAGCGAAAACCACCCGGATGTCCTGTTTACAAAGATTAATATCAAAGCCGATGTCCGCACCCAGGAATTACGCGATAAACTAAAAGCCGCCTTACGTGCGGTTTTTTTTAACTCTGAACCCCTTTAAAAAAGTGGTTCAGTACCCCCCCAAAATAACGGAACTCACTCTTCACTTTCTCGCTTAACTTCGCCCCGATTTGCTTTAGGGCTCACCAGAGGATACCCAAAGTTAAATCGAGACTACCTGCCTGCCGGCAGGCGTGCGCTTGTAAGCTCATCGCTCGGCTATTTTTATGATTTGACAATAAGCCATTAAATTGGTATTATTCTATCTGCCTTTTAAATAAGTTGTCCATGACAGGTATCACCAAACAGTCCCTTAGCAGATTCCGTCCATCCCTTGAAGAGGTACAGACACTGCTCAGGATCCAGCACCGGTATGAAAAAAGCGCTGAAGCCGTCAGCCAGGAATATGCTGATGTTACTCAACGGCTGAAATCCTTTTCTGTTCTTGCTGAAAAGGCTCGTCAGAGATTACTGGTGTTAGGCTTACAGGAAGAGGCGGAACAGGATGAGGATTAAAATGTTGGCTTCTTTTTATGCCAATCCGTTGTTTTCCGAAAACCTTTTCAAAAGGTTTTCAGCCTTTCCAAAAGAGCGGTTATTTTTCAATTTGGGACCCAGCGGAGCATACCCAAATTGAAAAATCTAATTTATAACTGGTTTCTTTTTATGCCAATCCGTTGCCTGTTCAAAAGCGTGGCCGACGTGGAAAAGGTTTCCTTCTTTATATTGGTTAGCCAGAAGCTGAAGGCCGATGGGCAGGCCGTTTTGATCGAATCCGGCGGGGACCGATAATCCCGGAAGTCCGCAGATGCCGGCAGGAACGGTTAGCGTGTCGGCTGCGTACATTGAAAGCGGGTCATCCATCTTTTCGCCGATCTTAAAGGCGGTGAAAGGGGAGGTGGGTGTCGCCAGCACGTCTACTTTTTTAAACATGTCTTCATATTCCTGTTTCATCAGCGCGCGGACTTTGGCGGCTTTTAAATAAAAGGCGTCGTAATAACCGGCGGACAGCGCGTACGTCCCGATCATGATCGTCCGTTTCACCTCATCGCCAAATCCTTCCGCGCGGGATTTCATGTAGATTTCCAAAAGCTCTTTGGCATCGTCGGTTGTATGGCCGTATTTAACACCGTCGTATCGCGCCATGTTGGTGCTGGCTTCGGATTTAACCAGTAGGTAATAAGTCGGGATGGCGTATTTAGTGAGCGGTAAACTCACCTCAATCACTTCCGCGCCGAGTTTTTTAAGCGTTTCGATCCCTTTACTGATAGCTTCGGCGGTTTCTTTTTCCACGCCTTCAAAATACTCTTTCGGTACTCCTACTTTTACCCCTTTTAGGTCCGTTTTTAAGAAGCTGGTGTAATCCGGAACCGGTTCATCGGGCGTCGTGCTGTCGTTATTCGATTTGCCGGCGATCACATTTAAAACTAGTGCCGCGTCTTCCACAGTTTTGGTCACGGGGCCGATGGTGTCAAAAGACGAGGCGTACGAGATCACACCGTATCGGGGCACCCGGCCGTAACTGACTTTCAGCCCCACGCATGAACATAAACTGGCGGGTTGGCGTATGCTTCCGCCGGTGTCGGTTCCAATGGCAAAAACACATTGATCCGCGGCCACACTGGCAGCCGGTCCGCCGGAAGACCCTCCTGCCACACGTTCCGGATCCCACGGGTTTTTCGTAACGCCAAAATAACTGGTCTCCGAACTGCTTCCCATGGCGAATTGGTCGGTATTGGCTTTGCCGAGCAGTACCGCGCCGGCATTTTTCAGCCGTGCCCATACGTCAGCATTGTATGGAGGAATATAGTTTTCCAGAATTTTTGAACAGGCAGTCGTTTTGATTCCGGCCGTACAGATGATGTCTTTTAAATTCATCGGAATACCCGCCACCGGACTTTTGAATTTTCCTTCCGCGTCCGCCTTTTTAGCTGTTTCTAGGGCGACTTCTTTCGTTACGGTTACATAGGAATTGAGCTTATCATCCGTTTTTTCGATTCTATCTAAATACGCCTGAGTCAGCTCAGTGCTGCTGAACTTTTTTTCCTTAAGGCCTTTGTGTGTGTCAGCGAGGGTTAAATTAATCATAATTCCTATTGAGGACCCAATGGAGGACCCCATTGATCGTTATTCAGATTTGCAATCAATTGGGTCTTCAATGGGCCTTCAATTGGTTAAAATACATTTTTAACTTTTAGCATATTATCCTGAACGTCCTGCGGGGACTGTTTTAATAATTCATCTGTAAACTCACAGTCCTTTTTATCGTCTTTAAACAACACATTCTTCAGCCCCGTGATCTGGGCGATGGGTTCCACATTTTCCGTGTCTACTTCCTCCAGCATTTTGGCATGGCTTAAGATATCCGAAAGCTGGGAGCTGAATTTCTCAACTTCTTCATCTGTTATTCCCAGGCGGGCGAGTTTGGCGATGTGTTTTACTTCGTCGGCAGTGAGTTTCATATTAATTAAACGAAATGACGAGGTAACGATATGACAAAAAAGAAATGATTTCAATAAGACTCTCTTGTCATTTCGTCATGTTGTTTCATCGGTTCGTTTTTGATAAGATAGATGTACTATGAATACGACTAAAAATCTCCATGACGTAAGTGCTGTTTTGTTCTTCATCCTCGCCTTCGCTTATGTGGCGGTGGCGCTGGCGTTTCGGAATGACTTCATGGCCAGCGCGATGATTTTTTTAATGCGTGTGCTGGATGTTCCCTTTGCCATGATCGCCCTTTTGTATGGGGGGAGCGGGTTGTATCTGCAGATCAATGAAGGAAAAGAAGATGCTGAATCGGCGTGGGGATACGTGATTTTTGCTTTTAGCCTGATCTTGTTCGGGCTGGTGGTGTTTATCAACTTCGCGTTTCCGAGCCAGCTTTGATTATAAGCTAGACGAAGTAGTCCTCCGAAGCTTTAGCGCAGGAGGGGTATTTTGGTTTAGCGTAGATAATTACACGACCGCTAACGGCCGGCGACTATGTGAAGAATTAGCCTGATATAATTATATATTATCAGGTTGATATTTTATATAGTCGCCTGTTGTCTGATGGCCGCGAGCGGAGCGAGTGTGCCAGCAGGCCTTCACA